>CAJDTT010000043.1_pt1 | contig 20736 bp, 15 predicted proteins | sample 7389841 | NCBI WGS metagenome assembly CAJDTT01 (sample SAMEA7055655, study PRJEB34461) | soil metagenome | biome: terrestrial ecosystem; feature: Peninsula; material: soil | place: Antarctica | collected 2016
GCGGGTAAAGAGCGAGGTCCGCCTCACCCTTCTGTACGGCGAGGATTCGCGACTGGGCCTCTTCGATGAACTTGACGGTCACCGACTTCAGCGCTGGGGTACCGCCCCAGTAGTTGGGATCGGACTTCATCGTCATCGTCTGGGTATCGAGCTTGTCCACAACGTACGGACCAGTATAGAGCTTGGCGTCGATGAGCTTTTGCGGATCTCCCTTTGCCTTGAGGTAGGCGGGGAGGTCGAAGATCACGAACTTCGACTCGTCGGCAAGCAGGAACGGAAGGTTGGGGGTCGGCTGCGGGGTCTTGAGCGTGACCTCTAGGTCACCGGTGGGCTTGACCGTCGTACCGGCGATTGACTTCAGTCCAGCGACTTCGGACAACGAGTACCGCCCGACATCAGCGAGCGCCTTCGCGTCGAGTGGGTCGCCGTTCTGAAAATGCACCCCCTTGTTGAGGGTGAGCTTCCAGGTCAGGTCGTCGACATTATCGAGACTCTTGAGGATCCATGGTTCGGGATCGCCGCCGAGAACGGGCCGCATGAGCAACTCGCTCCACCCGAACTCGTTTCCCCAGAATCCGTTATCGAGCGGGTCGACGTCGTCGATAGCGAACCCGGTTGCCAGGGTCAACGCCGTGGGTTTGGCTCCCGAGTCGGACGTGTCTCCGGTTGCGCATGCGGCGAGACCGCCGACAAGCGCGGTCGTAACTAGGATTACGACGATCCGGCGGACAACTGTAACTACACGCATAGGAAGCGCCTTTCCAAGAACCTCGTGGAAGTACTGAATAGTCACAGTCGGTCTCCTGGCTCGTAGTCGCCCGCTTACACAGGCCGACACGTCACCTTCCCGGGGTTACCCCAGTGGCTTCTGTCCACGTGCAGGACGTGGGACAGATGGCGTGTCGTTTGAACTACTTACAGTGGCGAGGGCCGCTTCGGCATCACACCGAATTCCCGTACACCGTGACCGCGACACTGTACCGCAACGTTTCCAGCCAACCAGTTTTTCCCTGGCCGAGAACGGATTGCGGTTGGCGCCCGGTCGGGCGGGGCGCGACCGTTATGGATCCGGCATAAGGTGGGCGTGGAGACCTGCTCGCGGGTGTCGCGGTAAGGCGCGGGTCTTACGAGCGGAGGTCATGATGGCAGAAAACGGCGCGGGGCCAATGAATGTTGCGCAAAAGTTGATTAGCAGCCATTTGGTGTCCGGCGAGATGACGCCGGGTAGTGAAATAGGCCTGAAGATCGATCAGACCCTCACCCAGGATGCGACTGGAACCATGGTGATGCTGGAGCTGGAGGCGCTTGGCCTGGACCGCATCCAGACGCAGCTTTCGGCGCAGTACGTCGACCACAACCTCCTCCAGACAGACGAGAAGAACCCCGAGGACCACCTATTCCTGCGCTCAGCCGCCCAGCGGTTCGGGTTGTGGTTCTCCAAGCCGGGTAACGGCGTATCGCACCCGGTGCATCAGGCGCGCTTCGGCGTACCCGGTACGACGATGATCGGCTCGGACTCGCACACTCCGGCGGCCGGCGCAATCGGAATGCTCTCCATCGGCGTCGGTGGTCTCGAAGTTGCGATGGCGATGGCTGGAGAGCCACTATATATACAAATGCCGGAGATCTGGGGCGTCGAACTCACCGGTGAGCTACCCGCGTGGGTGTCCGCGAAGGACGTCATCCTCGAGATGCTTCGTCGGCACGACGTCAAGGGTGGCGTCGGCCGGATAGTGGAATATTACGGTGCAGGGCTTGCCAAGCTGACGGCGATGGACCGGCACGTGATCGCCAACATGGGTGCCGAACTCGGCGCCACTACCACCGTCTTCCCAAGCGACGAGGCGGTACGCGAATTCCTCACCTCACAGGATCGCGCCGACGACTATGTCGAGATCCTGGCCGACGAGGGTGCGACGTACGACGTCACCGAGAGCATCGACCTATCGACACTCGAGCCGCTCATCGCAAAGCCCTCATCGCCGGGCAATGTCGTACCGGTGCGCGAGGTCGCCGGAGAAGACGTATTCCAGATCGTGGTCGGCTCCTCGGCGAACCCTGGATTACGCGACTTCGCTGTTGTAGCTGAGATCTTGGAAGGCAAGCAGACACACGATCAGGTCTCCGTCGACATCAACCCCACCTCTCGCGAGATCTTCGAAGACCTCGCCAAAGGCGGCTGGCTGTTCAAACTGATCTCTTCTGGCGCGCGGATCCATCAGGCCGGTTGTATGGGCTGTATCGGCATGGGACAGGCGCCGGCCATCGGTCGCAACAGCTTGCGGACGGTGCCGCGCAACTTCCCCGGCCGCTCCGGTACGGACGAGGACGCCGTCTGGCTATGTTCGCCGGAGACCGCAGCCGCGGCCGCTCTCACCGGTGTCATCACCGACCCGCGCGACCTCGACATGGACTACCCGCGGCCGTCACTTCCCAAGCAGGCCAGCGTCAATACCGCCATGCTCCTCGCGCCGCTGCCGCCCGAGGAAGCGGCGAAGGTGAAGTTGGTGAAGGGTGGCAACATCAAGTCGCTGCCGGACTTCGATCCGCTTCCGGATTCTCTCGAGGTCCCGGTCCTGCTCAAGGTGGGCGACAACATGTCCACCGACGGAATCATGCCCGCGGGCTCGCGAGTGCTGCCGTATCGCAGCAATATCCCGAAAATTTCGGAGTTCGTCTACATCCAGGTCGACGACACCTATGCCAAACGCGCCGCTGCCGAAGACCGCGGCCACGCGATCATCGGCGGGGAGAACTACGGTCAGGGCAGTTCCCGAGAGCACGCCGTACTGGCGCCGCGTTATCTCGGGCTGCGCGTGGTTGTGACCAAATCGTTCGCGCGGATTCACTGGCAGAACCTCGCCAACTTCGGCGTATTGGCACTGGAATTCTCTAATCCGAGCGACTATGACTCCGTCGAACAGGGTGACGTCATCAAGCTTGAGGGCATTCCCGAGCAGCTTAAAGCCGGCAACAAGGTCATGGCGACGCTCGCCGGCAAGGATGTGGAGCTACGGCACCATCTCTCGCCACGTCAGGTTGAGATGGTGATCGCCGGCGGCCGAATTCCCCAGCGCGCGGCAAGCCTGTAAACCGCCGCGTTCTAGTAGGAACGCGCCAGTCCGAGGACGTGCTCGGAGACGTAGTTCATGACCATCTCCTGCGAGACGGGTGCGATCTTCATCAGCCGTGACTCGGTCCAGTAGCGGCCGACGTTGTATTCCTTCGCGAACGAGAAGCCGCCGTGCGTCTGCATTGCCCGGTCCGCCGCGAAGAACGCCGCGTCGGAGGCTAGGAACTTAGCGGAGTTGGCGTGTTCCCCGCAGGGCAGCCCGGCGTCATAGCGCCAGGCCGCCTCGCGCACTGCGAGTTCGGCGGCGTGCAGACGCATGTGTGCTTCGGCGAGCGGGAATGCGATGCCCTGGTTCTGACCGATTGAGCGGCCAAACACATGGCGTTCGTTGGCGTAGTTCACAGCCGTCTTGAGGGCGAGCTTGCCGATACCCAGCGCTTCGGACGCGATCAGGATCCGCTCCGGGTTGAGCCCGTCGAGCAGGTAGGAGAACCCGCGTCCTTCTTCGCCGACCAGGTCGTCCGCGTCGACCTTCAGGCCGTCGTACCGCACCTCGCAGGAGGCGACAGCGTTGCGGCCTATCTTGTCGATCGGATGGATATCGACCTGGGGCTTCTGCAAATCCGCGAGCAGCAGCGACATTCCATCGGTACGCCGTTTGCACTCGGCTAGGGGCGTCGTACGGCACAGCAGCAGGACCTTGTCGCTGTCCTGCGCCTTTGTCGTCCAGACCTTTTGACCGTGTACGACGTAGTGGTCGCCGTTCTTGACCGCGCGCGTCGTGATCGAGGTTGTATCCGTGCCGGCATCGGGCTCGGTAACGCCGAAGGCGACATGCAGCTCGCCGGATGCCACTCTGGGCAGGTACTTCTCGCGCATCTGCGTCGAGCCGTGCTTCGCTACCGGGTTCATGCCGAAAATGGACAGGTGGATCGCGCTGGCGCCGTTCATCGCGGCGCCGGACGCGGCGACTTCCTCCAGGACGACGGAGGCTTCGCTGATCCCGCGCCCGCCGCCGCCGTACTCCTCAGGGATCGCGATGCCGATCCATCCTCCGTCGGCCATCGCTTTGTAGAAGTCCCACGGGAACTCATGCTGCTCGTCGCGCGCGCGCCAGTACTCATCGTCGAACGACTTGCACAGATCCCGGATCGCCCCGCGGATGCTGGTGATGTCCTCGTCTTCGTCGAATTGCATGTCTGTCTCCTCGCGCCTTTACTCGTGCATGTGCTGGCGGGCGCTCGGCAGAGCCGTTGCCCACCGTCCACACTAGACGCCGACCACATTGAACGCCGACGAACCAACTGCCCTGACCAATGCGCGGCAACCCGCCCCGCGATCCGTCACGAAATCTCCGCGATCCGTCACGAAGTCCCGCTCGATCCGTCACGAAGTCCCGCTCGATCCGTCACAACCTAGGCCGACAGGTCATCGAAAGGTCAGGGATGAGCGGGCGCGAGGGTGGTGATCGCCTGCTGCAGAGTGTTTACGACGTACTGCGCCTGATCGCGAGTGAAGTCGGCGCCGAAGGTGAACCGGACGGCCGTCTGGGCCACCTCACGTTCGATGCCGAGCGCGGTCAACACGTGCGAGGGTTCATCGCTGCCGGCGGCGCAGGCCGAACCAGAGGAGCAGACGATGCCGCACTCCTCGAGCCTCAGCAACACCGACTCGCCGCTCGTGCCGGGGAAGCAGAAAGACGCGTTGCCGGCGAGGCGTGAGATCCGATGACCGGTCAGCAGCGCGCCGGGTACCGAATGCAGTACTTCGTCGATGAAGAAGTCCCGTACCTCCGACAGGCCGGCCGCCTCGGGCGTGGCCAGCCCGAGCGCGGTGGCGAGGCCGACGGCCGCGGCGACATTTTCAGTGCCCGACCGAGCGCCGCGTTCCTGCCCTCCGCCGTGCAAGACCGGTTCGAGCTGGACCCGGCCGCGAACATAGAGGGCACCGACCCCTTTTGGGGCGCCAACCTTGTGCCCGGACAGGCTGAGGGCGTCGAGCCCGAGGTCGCGCACGCGGATCGGCAGCGAACCAACGGCCTGTACGGCGTCGCTGTGTAGCGGTACGCCGGCGGCGCGACAGATCGCGGATATATCGGTGATCGGCTGTACTGTGCCAATCTCGTTATTTGCCATCATGACCGATACCAGAGTCGTTGACGGCGTCACCAGCGCAGCGAGCGCGTCAAGGTTGACCAGGCCGACGCGGTCGACCGGCACGTAGTCGATGCGGAAGGCGTGATGGCGCCGCAAGTAATCGCACGACTCAAGTACGGCGGAATGCTCGATCGGGGTTGTAACGATGTGTCGTGACCGAGGGTTGGCCAGTGAGATCCCCTTGACTGCAAGGTTATCCGCTTCCGTGCCACCGGCTGTGAAGACGATCTCGGTGGTCCGCGCGCCAACGAAACCCGCGACTGTTGCGCGCGCTTCCTCAAGGGCGGAGGCGGCGCGTTCGCCAAGAGTGTGGTGGCTCGACGGGTTGCCGAAATCGGCGGTCAGATACGGCCACATCGCCTCAAGGACCTCGCGGCGTACCGCGGTCGTGGCGGCCGAGTCCAGGTAAATCACAACGACGCGGCCGATCGCGCGGATTTCGTGACGGATCGTGTGGGATTTCGTGACGGATCGCGGCGGGTTGGGTCGGCAGTGAAGTCCAGCCCTAGGTCGAGGCTACGGATCGTGTGCGTCAGTGCGCCGACCGAGATGACGTCGACGCCTGTTTGCGCGATCTCCCGCACGCTCGCGAGGTCGATGCCACCGCTCGCCTCGACAACAGCGCGCCCCGCGACAATCGCGACACCCTCGCGCAGCTGATCGACGGAGAAGTTGTCCAGCATGATCGAGTCGACCCCAGCAGCGAGGACGGGCGCTATCTGATCGATTCGGTCCACCTCTACTTCGAAATGAGTGGTGTGCGAAATTCTTCCGCGCGCGTCGCGTAGCGCCTGGGTCAGATCGCTGCTACCGATTACGGCGAGGTGATTGTCCTTGGCCATCACCGCGTCCGACAGGGAGTTGCGGTGGTTATGCCCGCCGCCGCAGCGTACGGCGTACCTCTCGATCGCCCGCAGGCCAGGCGTTGTCTTGCGGGTATCGACGATTCGGGCGTGCGTCCCCACAGTCTCTGCGACGTACCGGGCGGTGGTGGTTGCTATTGCCGACATCCGCTGAACCAGGTTGAGCGCGATGCGTTCGGCTCCGAGCACCGACCGCGCACTGCCGTGGATCGTTACAAGCACCTGGCCGAGCTTGAACCGGCCGCCCTCCTCGACATGGGTTTGAATTTCGGTGGCAGCGTCGACGAGGCGGAATGCCGCCGCGAAGACCTCACCGCCGCAAAAGACGCCCGGCTCGCGGGCGACCAGCTCGGCGCCTGCCTGCACTCCTTCCGGGATTAGGCATTCCGACGTGACATCGCCCCACGGCGCGTCCTCATCCCATGCGATCTGTACTACTCGGTTGATCTCGGCGTCGGTCAGCATGCGCGCTCCAGATTGATGTGGTGAGCGAATCGCCCAGATACGGTCGGTCGGTCCGCACGGTAGTGAGCGCCGCGGGACTCCTGCCGCGCCAATGCGCCGGCGAGGATGCACAGTCCCGCCTGGCGGAGGTTCTCGTCCTCCCGGCCGGTGATCGTCGCACGGTCGGCGCGCCAGCTGCGCAGCTGTTTGTCCGCAATCTGCAGGCCATCGCGATCGCGGACGAGCCCCGCGTGGTCCCACAGCTGGTGCTGCAACTCGGCTCGTTCGAACGGCGCGACGGCCGCTGGGGCGGAGTCGTCGATCCGCACAGTGGTAGGAAACTTCGGCCAATCACCAACCCCCTGATCAATCGCGCGCACGGCGCGGTCGGCGTACACGAGGCCCTCGAGCAGTGAGTTGGAGGCGAGCCGGTTGGCGCCGTGTACGCCGGTGCAGGCCGCCTCGCCGACGGCGTACAGCCCCGGCAGCGACGTACGACCCCAGATGTCGGTGCGTACGCCGCCCATCCAGTAATGCGCAGCCGGGGTGACAGGAATCGGTTCGCGGGACCAGTCCAGGCCATTCGCCCGGCAGGCCGCATCGATACTCGGGAATCGCCGCGCGAGGTACGCCGGATCGCCGACCCTGGTCGCATCCAGCCGGACGGGCGCGCCGTCGTGAGTGCGCATCGCGTCGGCGATGCCCCGGGCGACGACATCACGGGGCGCGAGCTCGGCGTCGGGGTGGACTGCAGCCATGAAGCGGTGCCCGGCGTCATCGAGCAGAGTCGCGCCTTCGCCACGGACCGCTTCGGAAATAAGGAAGTTACCCGGTGCGGCAAGGGAAGTGGGATGAAACTGGTAGAACTCTGCATCGGTGATGACCGCACCGGCCCGCCAGGCCACGGCGAGGCCGTCACCGGTTGCGACCGCCGGATTGGTGGTGTGCGCATAGAGCTGTCCGGCGCCGCCGGTTGCCAGAATCACTGTGTTGCAGGCGATTTGATGCGGGCCACCGCCCCTCGAGATGGTCTCTATGCCCCGAACCCGGCCGCCGTCCATGACCAGATCCGCGAGGAACGTGTGCTCCAGAATGGTCACCGCGGATCGGCGTACGGCGAGCACGAGCGCCTGTGCGATGGCCGCACCGGTCGCGTCACCACCAGCGTGCAGGATCCGCGCCTGCGAGTGCGCAGCCTCCAGCCCGCGGGCGAGATTTCCGTCGGCGTAACGGTCGAACGACGTCCCGTAGCCGAGTAGCTCCCGAATTCGCTCGGGCCCTTCGCTACACAGGATCCGTACCGGATCACTGTCATTGAGGCCGGCGCCCGCGGCATACGTGTCTGTCACGTGGGCGTCGACGCTGTCGTCGGGCGGACCACCGAGCTCGGGTAGGACCGTCGCGACCCCGCCTTGTGCGTAACGAGTATTGGACTCGAGCAGCCCCGCCTTGGTGACGAGCGTGACGGGCTTGCCGGCCCGGACCGCCGACAGTGCGGCGGTGAGGCCGGCGATGCCGCTGCCGACGACGATGATCACGGAGTCGCCGCCAGCATTCGTTCCAGTGCTACCCGCGCCGGGACCGTGACGTCGTCGGGAACGCTGATCTGGTTGACAATTTCGCCCGCGACCATGCGCTCTAGCACCCAGGCGAGGTATCCGGGATGGATGCGGTACATCGTCGAGCACGGACACACCACCGGATCGAGGCAGAAGATCGTGTGCTGCGGGTAGTCGTTGGCGAGCCTGCGTACGAGGTTGATCTCGGTGCCGATTGCGAACGTCGTACCGTCCGGGGCACCCGCAACCGCCTTGGAAATGTAGTCGGTGGAGCCGCTCTCGTCGGCCGCGTCGACAGTCTCCATGGTGCACTCTGGGTGCACAACTACACGCACTCCCGGGTACGCCGCCCGCGCCTGTTCTATCTGTGCCACGGTGAATCGCTTGTGCACCGAGCAAAACCCTTGCCACAGCACGACTTTGGCCGCGCGCACAACTGCGGGTTCGTTACCGCCGAGCGGCTGGTTGGGGTTCCACAGCGGCATTTCGTCCACGCTGATGCCCATGGCCTTAGCGGTGTTGCGACCGAGATGCTGGTCCGGGAAGAACAGCACCCGGCGGCCTCGGGCAAATGCCCACTCCAAGACGGTCTTCGCATTGGACGACGTACATACGATGCCGCCGTTCCTGCCGCAGAAGGCTTTGATTGCGGCAGAGGAGTTCATATACGTGACTGGGATGACCGGCGCCTGGCCATCCTCCGACGTACCGAACAGTTCCTCGAGCTGCTCCCAGCAGTCCTCGACCTGATCGATGTTGGCCATATCTGCCATCGAACAGCCTGCCGCGAGGTTGGGAAGAATGACCGACTGGGCCTCGCCCGAGAGCATGTCGGCGGTTTCAGCCATGAAATGCACCCCGCAGAATATGAGCGCCTCGGCATCCGGGCGTTGCGTCGCTGCTCGCGCTAGCTGGAAGGAGTCACCGACGATATCGGCGTACTTGATGACCTCGTCGCGCTGGTAGAAGTGCCCGAGGATGACCACTCGGTCACCGAGCGTTGCCTTGGCCGCAAGTATTCGCGCGTCGAGCTCGTCGATCGACGCATGCTGGTATTCGTCCGGGAGCGCGCCTTGGCGAGGCGCCGAGGACGGGAGGGTGTCGGCCTGCGACGCGCCCGGACCGTAACCGGGAATCGAGTCGAAGGTCCATGGCTCTTCGGCGAGGCCAGGCGCGCAGGTGGATCCGGGCGCTCCTTGGCTGATCAGTTTGATGGTGGTGTCGACGGATGACACGGGATGCTCCTAGTCCTCAGAGGGTGTTGCAGATTGCGCTCGTGTGAGCGGTGGTGATTGCGCGGCGGTGGGATCGCCGAAGCGGTAGAGCCGCGGAGGTCGGTGCTTGCCGCCGGTGACGGTCTGGTCCGTCGCGATGAGGTCCTTGGACGCGCGCATCTGGCGGCGGAAGTTGGCCGGGTCGATGCGGCGCCCGAGCACCGCTTCGTAAACCTCTCGCAACTGGGCCAGCGTGAACGTCTCGCCGAGGAAGTTGTGCGCGATGGTGCTGTATTCCACCTTGGTGCGCAGGCGCCACAGCGCGTACTCGACGATTTGGTTGTGGTCGAACGCAAGCTGAGGCAGATCGTCGGCGGCAAACCAGCGCACGTTGTCGCCTTCAGTCGCCTTCGCTGCCTCGCCCGCCTGGACCAAAGCCCAGTAGACGATCGACACGACCCGCAGGTCGGGGGAGCGCTCGACGGCACCGAAGGCGTAGAGCTGCTCGAGATAACGCGGCCGCAGCTGGGTCGTCTCGAGCAGACTGCGATGGGCGGCGTCCTCCAGTGACTCGTCCCAGGCGATCGGGCCGCCGGGCAGCGCCCAGCGATCGACGTACGGCGGCCGGGTACGACGGACCAGCGGAAGCCACAGCTCGCCGAGACCGGGTTCGTCCTGCTGCGCGGTGCCATTGCGTAAGGAGAAGATGACCGTCGAGATCGCCAGTGAGGGCGGAGCGTACTGCCGCTCGGAGATATTTGCGGTGGGAAGAGTCATCGGCTCACTGTCGAATTTATCAGTTAAGGTCAAAGTGACACTAAGTAACTATAGTCGGTGCCGTCCGCGCTGACAACCCCGCGGCCGCTAGCCTCCTCTTATGCAGTCTCCGATCCCGGACTATCTCCAAAACGTGTGGGACACGTGCGCCCAGAACGTCGATGGCGCGGTGGCCGACTACATCCCCGAACTTGCCGAAGTCGACCCCGACCTATTTGGCATCTGTGTCGCGACGGCCGATGGCTATCTCTACGAGGTCGGCGACACGCGTGTCGACTTCTCGATTCAATCGATGTCCAAGCCGTTTACCTATGCGCTCGCACTCGCGCATCGCGGCATCGAGGACGTCGGTAAGAAGATCGACGTCGAGCCGTCCGGGGACGCCTTCAACAACATTTCGCTCGAGCGGGCCACCGGCCGGCCGAGTAACGCGATGATCAACGCGGGCGCGATCACCGCCACGTCGCTGATCAAGGATGACGGCAGGGAGTCGCGGTTTGAGCGGATCCGGGCGACGTACTCGCAGTACGCCGGGCGCGAGTTGACGATCGACAATGCGATCTACGAGTCCGAGTCGCAAACCGGCTTCCGCAACCGCGCGATCGGCTACATGCTGCGCACCGTAGGCATTCTCGAGCACGACCCGGACCCGGTGCTGGAAGACTACTTCCGGCAGTGCTCGATCCGCTTGGACTGCCGGGACGTCGCGATCATGGCCGCGACGCTGGCCAACGGCGGCGTGAACCCGCGCACCGGCAGGCGACTGCTGACCCAGCCGCTTCTCACGCATCTGCTCAGTGTCATGACGACCTGCGGCATGTACGACGCTGCCGGAGACTGGGTGACTTCCGTTGGTATGCCGGCAAAAAGCGGGGTCAGCGGCGGGATCCTGGCCGTTCTTCCAGGCCAGCTCGGTCTGGCCGTCTACTCGCCGCGGCTGGATGAGCACGGCAACAGCGTGCGCGGTGTACAGGCCTGCGAACGGCTCTCGCGCGACCTTGGCATGCACTTCATGCGGGTATCACGAGAAAGCAGCTCGGCAATCCGGGCGACGTACACCCTGAGCCAGGCGCACCTGAAGAGCAGAGTCGTCGCCGAGAGCCGGCACGACGAAACGCTGGCCGCGCACGGCGACCGCGTACGGGTCTATGAGCTGCAAGGTGACCTGCTCTTTACCGGTACCGAGACGTTTCTGCGAGACATCACCTCTCTCGAGGTCGAACCGGGCACACTCGTGCTCGATGTCCAGCGGGTCAACGAGGTCAACGAGGTAGCGCGCCGGTTGATCCTCGAGTTAGTACGACGCCTCCACGCCGACGGCGGCCAGGCAATTCTGATCGATTCTGAGGACGTGTTCTTCGAAGGAGCCGATCCGACCGAGTTTGCGCACGTATTTAACGACCGCCACAAAGCGCTGCGCTGGTGTGCCGACACTCTTGTCGACCTGTAGGGCGGCGCGCGCATCGGCGGAGTATCCGCAAGGTGACCATATTCGGATCTCGAAATTTGGAGTTATCGTAGAAACAGTGCGGTGACATGGGTCGCCCACGAAGGCTCGGTCATCGTCAACGGTGGTGTTGCGAAATGTCCTCCACGCTAAAAGAACCAGACAGCATCGCCGGTGATGACGGTCGTCTGAAGAAGGACTTCGGGACGGTGGGTCTGCTATTCACCGCGATCGGGTCGATCATCGGTTCGGGCTGGCTGTTCAGCTCCTTGAACGCATCGAAGCAGGCTGGCCCGGCGGCGATCATCTCCTGGATTGTCGCGACGATTATGTTCCTGCTGATCGCGCTGAGCTATGCCGAGCTCGGCGTGATGTTTCCGCGCAGCGGCGGCGTCGCGCGCTACCCCCACTACGCGTGGGGGTCGTTTGCCAGCTATTCGATGGGATGGGTGACCTGGCTGGCCTGCGCCGCAGTCGCGGCCGTCGAAGTGACGGCCGTGCTCACCTATGCGACCTCTTATCTGCCGTGGCTGGAAAACAGCAATGCGACGCTGGCCGGCTGGGGCCTCCTGGTCGCGATCGCCATGATGGGCGTGTTCGTGCTCATCAACTACTTCGGAGTGCGGTGGTTCGCCCGGATCAACAACGTATTGGTCTGGTGGAAGTTGGCCATGATCGTTTTGGTGATCGTCGTGTTCCTGCTCACCGCGTTCCATACTGCCAACTTCAGCATCCACACGTCCCATGGCAGTGGCTTCGCCCCTGCCGGGCTGAAAGGCGCCTTCTCGGCGATCCCGGCCGCCGGTATAGCCTTCTCTTTCCTTGGCTGGCGCCAAGGCATCGAACTGGCAGGCGAGACGAGAAACCCCAGACGCAACGTACCGTTGACCGTGATCGGCTCGGTGTTGATCTGCGGGGTCCTCTACATTCTGCTGCAGATAGCCTTTATCGGCGCGATTCCCAGTTCGTCGATCACCAAAGGTGGCTGGGCGGACATCGGTACAAACCTAGTTGCCAGCGGTGGTGCGTCGGCGACCTTCAGTCCGTTGGCGGTGGTCGCCACGGTCCTCGGGCTCGGCTGGCTGGCCGGATTGCTTTATGCCGACGCGATCATCTCTCCGTCGGACACCGGGCTGATCTATACCAGCGTTACCGCACGCATGTCCTACGCAATGGGCCGAAACCGCAACGCCCCGCGTATTTTCGCGCACGTCAACGACAATGGCGTCCCCTGGCCCAGCCTGATTCTGGCGTGGGTGGTCGGCTGCATATTCTTCCTCCCATTCCCCAGTTGGCAGGCGCTGGTCACCATCGTCACTTCACTAACCGTGCTGTCGTTTGGCAGCGGGTCGATAGCACTGCTCACCTTCCGCAAGCAGGTCCCCAACCAGGAACGCCCGTACCGGCTGGCCGGAGCGTGGATCATTGCCCCACTGGCGTTGCTGTCGACCAACCTGATCATGTACTGGGCGGGCTGGGACCAGGTCTGGAAGATGATGCTGGCGATCGTGATCGGCTACATCCTGCTCGCTATCTTCCAACTGGCAGATGCGAACAAAAAGCGCGCTCCCAAGTTGGAGTTTGCCAATGGTTGGTGGGTGCTGGTCTGGTTCGTCGGCATCACCGTGGTGAGTTATCTGGGTGACTACTCGGGCACCACTTCGGCCAACGCAGGGCAGTTGGGATGGTACGACTTCGGTGGCGGTGTCATCGCCAACGTCGTCCTGACGGTCGTCGTTCTCGCCTGTGCTTGGTACTGCAAGCTTCCCGGCGAAAGGGTGCTAGAGATCCTCAACGAGACCGACGATGACGCGGTCGTCGGGGGTGCGCCCACGTCGGCCTAGATCACGAGATGGGCGCGATCACTAGCGTGCGGCATCGCTCAACGACCGAGATCCGAAAGTGCATCTTTGATGGGTATGTCGCCGTTGTTGAACTCGATGAACTTGCCGACGGTACCGGGCAGGTCGAGTACGGCGGCGGCGACCAATGCGACATCCTCCCTGGTGACCTCGCTCTTGCCGACATCACCGATAGCGATCTTGCCGGTGGCAGGATCCGTCGTGAGACGGCTAGGGCCGAGAATTGTCCAGTCGAGGCGGGTCTTCTTCAGGTAGTCGTCTGCCGCCGCCTTTGCTTCTGCATAGGCAAAGAACGAGTTGTCCGCGGCGGCGCCATGATCGAGTCGAGCGCCGTGGTAGGACACCATGACGTAGCGCTTCACGCCGGCTTGCTCCGCCGCATCCATGGACCGGATCGCGGTGTCCCGATCGACGGCGTACGTGCGGGCCGGATCTCCGCCGCCCGCTCCGGCCGACCACACGACCACGTCATGGCCCTTGATATGGCTGGCGATGGTTTCGGTTGTGAGGTGCTCGACGTCGGCGACCACAGGCTTCGCGCCGGTCTGTTTGACGTCGGTGGCGTGGTCGGGGTTACGAAACAGCGCGCTGACCTCGTGGCCTTCGCTGGTCAGGATGCGGGACAGATGCATTGCGATCTGCCCGTGACCTCCGATGATGGCAATACGCGACATTTAAGGCTCCCTGGCGTTGGTGTCGGTCACCACCGTAAGCACAAATCCTGTGTCGCGGTTGTGTGCAGCGGGTTTGTCCGATGGCGAGCGCACTCCTTGATCGAAGCTGTTTGACTTCTCACGTACGAGGTCATTCAACCTGTTCTTCTGGTTCTATAACGCGGGGTTGGTCGTGGCGATCGCGATGACGTTCGTGCACGGCACAATGGAAGTCCTGGGCAAGGATGTCTCCGGCGCGAAGACTTCCTGGGCGGGACCACGTCCTCCTCACGTTCGGGCTGGTTTACTTTTTCGGGTCGCCGCGTGAGGTTGTAGGCGCCCGAGGCACGAGCATCATGAACACGGAGTAGCACAACGAAATGACCAGCACATCGTCGACAAGGCACGAAGGGTCAGGTACGCCACGGCGTACCTGGATCGGACTCGGCGTACTCGCCGCGGGCCTGTCGATGATCGTCATCGACGGCACCATCGTGGGCGTTGCGCTTCCGGTCATCATCGACAAGCTGAGGCTGAGCCTTGGCGATGCACAGTGGGTCAACAGCCTGTACTCCGTGGTGTTTGCGGCGCTACTACTGAGCGCCGGCCGCATGGGCGATCGGCTCGGTCGACGCAAGTTGTTCGCCGCCGGGGTCATCGTGTTCATGCTGGGCAGCATCCTCGCTGCCGCGGCGAGCGGTGCCACCAGCCTGATCATTGGGCGGCTCATTCAAGGCATCGGTGGCGCACTCGTCTTGCCCGCGACACTATCCACGGTCAACGCGACATTCCGCGGCAAGGATCGGGTGGTCGCGTTCGCGGTGTGGGGCGCGGTCATATCCGGAATGGCGGCAATCGGGCCGCTCCTGGGTGGTTGGTTGACCCATTCGTATACCTGGCCGTGGATCTTCCTGGTCAACGTGCCGATCGGGATCGCGGTACTGGTCGGTGCCTATTTCACGGTTCCGGAGTCGAAGTCGAAGGATCCCGGGAGTGGGCTCGACGTCGGGGGGCTGTTGCTCAGTGCGGTTGGCTTCGGCGCGGTCGTCTTTGGTCTTATCGAGAGCAGCGCGGTCGGCTGGTGGGCGCCGATCGCCGACCTGCACCTTCTCGGCCTGACCTGGCCCGCCTCGGCGCCGATCTCGATCGCCCCGCTCGCCGCGATCGTTGGGATCGGGTGCCTCAGCCTCTTCATCGTCACTGAACGTCGGCGAGTCCGCAGCGGACAGTCGGTCATCCTCGACCTGCGACTGTTCCACACCCCGACGTTCGCGTGGGGCAACCTGACCGCGATGACGGTCGCGATCGGTGAGTTCGGGCTGATCTTCGTGCTGCCGCTCTATCTGATCGACGCGCTTGGTATCGGCGGCCTCGGCGCCGGGCTCGTGCTCGCCGCGATGGGTGTCGGCGCATTTCTGTCCGGCGCGTCCGCCAGGCATCTGGCCGCTCGGGTTGGCGCATCCGGTGTCGTGGTCATCGGACTCGGGCTGGAGGTCCTCGGCGTGCTCGCGACCGCATTTGTGGTCGGCCCTTCGTCGAGCGCCGTGCTGATCGCCGCGCTGATGGTTGTGTACGGCTCCGGCCTCGGTCTTGCCTCGGCGCAGCTGACCGGTATCACTTTGGGCGATATTCCGGCTGACCTTTCCGGTCAAGGCTCGGCGACGCAGAGCACGGTGCGTCAGGTCGGTGCCGCGCTCGGCACCGCAGTCGTCGGTGCCGTGCTGTCGTCCAACCTCGGACAGTTCCACCTCGCCGGCGCGCCGTCGCTGCTGTTCAGTGACGCGACTCGCTACGCGCTGTACGTCGCGACCGCGTTCTTGGTGCTCGGCTTGTTTGGCGCGACTCGAGTCGCCGCCTCCGCCCGGCGTACGGACGTTGTCGGCGACCGCAAAGATCGCGTTGCCGCAGGCTGAACCGCGAGGTGTACGTCGGACGCGGTCTAGATTGTGGTCAGCCTGTCGCGCCGCGCCGCGGCATGACAGACTCGGATCGTGTCTATCAACACCACTCCAGGCGACGCGCCGATCCGGCGGGCGCCCGAACCGCAACCGGTGTTGGCCCCGCTGACTACCTCGGCCAGTTTCCTCGTTGTCAGTGTCCGCGAGAGTGACGGCGCGGACGGGAGAGTGCTGAATACCGCCTCCGACGTCAACTCGTTGGTGCGTGCCGTCGGTTTCCGGGCACCCGAGCTGCATCTTTCGTGCGTCGTCGGCATCGGTCCGGCGTACTGGGACCGGATCCGGCCGCATGACGCCCCACGCCCAGCGGGCCTACACCCGTTCAAGACGCTCACCGGCGCGCGGCACGAAGCCCCGTCAACGCCCGGTGACCTGTTGTTTCATATCCGCGCCAACAGGGCGGATCTCGTGTTGGAGCTGGCCCGACAGCTTATGGACGCGCTCGGAGCGGACGTCACTGTCGAGGACTACGTGAATGGTCTGCGTTATTTCGAAACCCGAGACATGCTGGGCTTCGTCGACGGCACCGAAAATCCGACCGGGCGTAGCGCCGCGACCGCCGCGATCATCGGCTCAGATGTAGAGCCGGACTTCTCCGGCGGGAGTTATGTCGTGGTGCAGAAATACGTGCACGACCTCGAGACCTGGAACGCGTTGGACACCACGGAGCAGGAGCGCGTCATCGGACGCACCAAGCTCGACGACATCGAGTTGGCGGACGATGTGCAGCCCGCCAACTCGCATGTCGCGCTCAACACGATCGAAGATGCCGACGGCACCGAACGCGACATCTTGCGCGCCAACATGGCTTTTGGCGATGCCGGGACCGGCGAGTACGGCACGTATTACATCGCGTACGCCGCCGACGTCTCGGTGACCGAGCGGATGCTGGTCAACATGTTCCAGGGCGATCCGCCCGGCAACTACGACCGGATCCTCGACGTATCGACGGCTGTCACCGGCACCCTGTTCTTCGCGCCTGCGCTCGACATGCTGGAGAGTCTCGCCGAGGAAATCGCCGGCCCGCAAACCGAGTCCGCATCTGCAGAATCGGTGCCGGACGAATCACCGCCAGGCGACCATAAAGCCAACGGCAAGCCCCGTACCGTTGGCGGTAGCCTATCTATCGGAAGCCTCAAAGGAGTCTCGCAATGACGACACCGAACGACGATCAAGTGGTCACCACCGGCATCGCGATCGCCGGCTCCAACTTGCATCGGTGGCTCGCGCCGGTCACCGAAGAGGCGTGGGCCGAGATCGCCGAGGAAGCAACTCGCACGTTCAAGCGCAACGTTGCCGGACGCCGGGTGGTCGACGTACGCGGGCCTCTTGGGTTCGATACGGCGTCGGTGCCGACCGGCCACGTCACCGAGATCGCCTCACCGCACGACGGTATCCGCAGCCGGCTCAGGGACGTGGCGCCGCTCGTCGAGCTCAAGGTGCCCTTTACGGTCACTCGCGAAGCCATCGACGACGTACTGCGCGGAGCCAAGGACTCGGACTGGCAGCCGGTCAAAGACGCCGCGAGGTTGCTCGCCTACGCAGAGGACCGCGCGATCTTCGACGGTTACGAGGCTGCGCACATCACCGGCATCGGCCCCGGTTCGGACAACGCAAAGGTCGCCCTGCCCGAGGACCCACGTGACCTCCCAGACTCGGTCGCCAGCGCACAGACCGCACTGCGTCTGGCCGGCGTCGAGGGCCCCTATTCGCTGGTGCTCGACGCCGATCTCTACACGGCAGTGTCCGAGACGCGCGATCACGGCTATCCGATCCGTGAGCACCTCGCGCGAATGGTGCAGGATGAGATCGTCTGGGCTCCAGCCCTCAAGGGTGCCTACCTACTGAGCACGCGCGGCGGTGACCACGAGCTGATTATCGGTCAGGATGTGTCGATCGGCTACCTGGAGCACTCGGCCGACGAGGTGCGCCTGTACCTCCAAGAATCGATCACGTTCCAGAACTACGCCGGGGAAGCCTCGGTAGTTCTCAGCTAAGTTCCGCTCGCTCTCGTGAGGCGCGGGCCACGCCGACATCATCCGCGGGTCACTCGACGGCGCGAGTACGACGATGCGGATGGGTGCCGACGTGGCGACTGAGTTCTAGGTTGCCGAGGAAGCGGGGTTGATGAGGTACTTCTCGCCCGTCGCGTGCTTGGCGTAGATGGCGATCGCGTCCAGCTGCAGTGCTTCTTGCAGTGACACCTCTTTGGTGTAGCCGCTGGCGAAGGTCGTCTTCAGCTCGGCAGAGACCCGCTCCTTCAGGCGGCGGGTGTCGTCGGCGCCGATCTTCTGCAAGAACGGCATGAGCAGCCAGCCGCCCATGCTCCAGGACATGCCGAACGCGCGGTTGAACTCGGTCGGGCCGCGATCCAGGCCACCGTAGATGTAAACCTGCTTGAACGTCGACGAACCGTAGCGGCTGTACTCCTTTTCCTTCTTGACCGCCGCGACCTCCATGGCGGTCAAGATCTGGCCGGCCAGCTTGCCGCCGCCGATCGCGTCGAACGCGATCGTCGCGCCGGTCTCCACCAGGGCATCGATCAGGTCCTGCATAAAGGTCGGCGCGCTGCTGTTGCAGACGTGCGTCGCGCCGATTTCGCGCAGCAACTCCTCCTGCTCCGCCTTGCGCACGATGTTGACCAGCGCGATGCCGTCTTTGAGACAGATCCTGTTGAGCATCTGGCCCAGGTTGGAGGCCGCGGCCGTATGCACCAGCGCGGTGTGACCCTCGCGGCGCATCGTCTCGGTCATGCCGAGCGCGGTGAGCGGGTTGACATACGAGGATGCGCCGTCCGCGGCACTCGCACCGTCAGGAAGTGGCATGCACGCCGCGACATTCACGCGCCGGTACGTCGTGTACATCCCGCCGCCGAGCAGCGACACCTTCTTACCTAAGACCTCCTGCGCCGCGGCCGAACTCCCGGCCGCGACTACCGTCCCGGCGCCCTCGTTGCCGACTGGAAGCGACTGGTCCAGCCGGGCGCCGAATCCGCGCATTGCGGCCTCCGGGACCTTCGCGGTGATCACGGGGCGCTCCGGCGTACCGGTCGCCTTCGCGGTCGACAGGTCGGCGGCCGCGAACAGCAGGCCGAGGTCGGACGGGTTGATCGGCGACGCCTCGATCTGTACGACGACCTCGTTGGCCTCAGGCGAGCCGATCGGCGTCTCAACCAGTGAAACCTCGACCTCACCGATGTTTTTGACGAGCGACCGCAGGTCGAGCGTGGTGGTGGGATTGTCGTTACTCATATGGCGGCTCCGTGGTCACGGGTTCGGCGGATGTTTAGTTGCAAGTTAAACATAGGTCGGAAGCCACCGGTTTATGTGGTTTCGGCTTGCTGCGCTCGACGAACGAAATTCTCCCGACCCGACACCGTCGCCCAACATGTCCGCGCGGTCTGGCGCGGCGGCGCGCCCGCGGGCCATGGAGTACTACCGCTCCGCCTGCTCCTTCTGCCGGGCCGCCCCGGCGGCGATCTTTCGGCTGACGACGGGGCGGCGAAGCAACTGAACGAGCACCGCCAGGATGGCCGCGAGAAAGATACCGATCGGAATCGTGACGGACCAACCGGCGTTGTGTCCGCGGCCAGCCGCGACCAGCGGAGTGATCAGAATCGGTAAACAGGTGAGTGCGAGCCACACGAGTTGGCCCGCGACGGTTGCATAACCGAGCGGGTGTCGGCGCCGTAGCAGCACGCCGGTCGTGATGACCGCAGGTAGGAAGAAGGCAAGGTCCAACACGTGCACCGGGTTGGTGGGGACCTTCCAATCGTTCGCGCTGTGCGACGGCTTGCCGGCGAGCAGGTCGGGCACGATCTCACTGAGCCACAGCAACGCGAACAGTCCGGCGACCACGATAAGAAAGACGGCGGTTACCGTCATCGTCCGGCCGGCGAACCGCCGTGTGATCGCTGACATGTCCGCGGTCGCCAGTCCACCCACCAGGGCGAAGATAGACAGGCCGAGAACGGCGACCCAGACGAGAAACAGCGGACCGAAGTGAATCGAGAAGGCGTAGATCGCGTAGTTGTAGGTCGTGAACGCCAGGATGCCCGGCACGCACAGGAGGGCCGCCAGTGAGCCGCGCCGAGCCCGCAACGACAGGAGTCCGAGCAGAGGCACGACGACCAGCAGCGTCACGATGTCTTGAGCGGTGGCCGCGTCAGCAAGCGTGACGGTCTCCTTGCCATAAATTCGGCCTGCAACAAGCAGCCCCACGACGCTCGCGACACCAGCTAACAGCGCCACCAAGAACGCCAACCACGCCCACAACGCAGGTAGGGTGATCGGCTCTGACAAGGACGAGGAGACCCGGGAGTTAACCGCTGAACTGTTACGACGGATCATGGCAGATCCTTCCTGGACCCAGCTCCGGTCGTGTCTGCAGCCGTACCCTCATCATGACTCATCGGCCGCCGCGGTGGTCGCAACTAGGGAACTTCCGTCATGCACGTGAGAGAAGCGCACTCTAACTATCCGTTCGTGCGAGAGGGCTCGCAATTGTCGTTCGGCGATGATCAACCCGCGCTCCAGCCCGGGGCGCGACCCCACACGGATCCGACCGGCCCCTCGCACACCACACCGCGCTCCGCGACCTTGTTGTTCCAGACCGGGCAGAAAACGGCTCACGGGTGGAAGGTTGCGTCGGTGATGCGGGCGCGGAAGAACTCGCCCTCGTCCTGCCGGTCGGTACCCCACCACCACCCGGCCCGCACCGTCGAGGGGACG
>CAJDTT010000060.1_pt1 | contig 20482 bp, 15 predicted proteins | sample 7389841 | NCBI WGS metagenome assembly CAJDTT01 (sample SAMEA7055655, study PRJEB34461) | soil metagenome | biome: terrestrial ecosystem; feature: Peninsula; material: soil | place: Antarctica | collected 2016
CTACGGGTCCAGCCGAGGGCACAAACGTCGAGATGCCTGCGCTCGGCGAGAGCGTCACCGAGGGCACGGTCACTCGCTGGCTCAAGAAGGTCGGCGAAGAGGTCTCAGCCGACGAACCGCTACTTGAGGTCTCCACCGACAAGGTCGACACCGAGATCCCTTCGCCCGCCTCGGGAACGCTGCTTGAGATCCGGGTCGACGAGGATGAGACGGTCGACGTCGGTACCGTGCTTGGGGTCATCGGATCCGGCAGCGCCGCTGCCGCTCCGGCCGAGCCGGAGGCACCCGCATCCGCACCCGCGGCTCAGGAGCCCGCACCTGCTGCTCCAGAACCCACTCCGGCTCCTGCGGCTCCCGAACCCGCGCCTGCTCCTACTCCTGCTCCTGCTCCAGAACCCACTCCGGCTCCTGCTGCAGCGCCTGCTCCTGCAGCGCAGACGGCCCCGGCACCTCAGACCGCACCGGCGCCTGCTCCTGCACCCCAGGCCACGCCCGCCCCAGTCGCGGCACCGCGCGCATCTGGATCGGACAGCGGCAACAGCTACATCACTCCGCTGGTTCGCAAACTCGCCGCCGAACATGGCGTCGACCTGTCCAACCTCCTCGGTACCGGTGTCGGTGGCCGCATCCGCAAACAAGATGTGCTCGCCGCAGCAGCTCCTAAGGAAGCCCAACCGGCGGCGGCGCCGCCGAGTGCGTCAGAGCCAGTGGGCGCCCAGGGCCCGGGAGTTGGCAATGTCGACAACTCCGCGCTACGCGGTACGACGCAAAAGATCACCCGACTGCGCAAGCTGATCGCCAACCGGATGGTCGAGTCGCTCCAGGTCGCCGCCCAGTTGACGACCGTCACCGAAGTGGACGTCACGCGAGTCGCGCACCTGCGCGATCGGGTCAAGGCCGAATTCCAGTCCCGCGAGGGCGTGAAGCTGAGCTTCCTGCCGTTCTTCGCGCTGGCCGCCGTCGAGGCGCTCAAGGTACATCCGGTCGTCAACTCCTCGCTCGATCTCGAGGCGGGCACGATCACCTACCCCAGCACCGAAAACCTGGGGATCGCCGTCGACAGCCACCGCGGGCTCGTCGTACCGGTGGTCAAGGAGGCCGGCGACCTCAACCTCGCCGGGCTGGCCCGCAAGATCGACGACCTCGCCGACCGAGTCCGCGGCGGCACCGCCGAACCGGACGACCTCACCGGTGGAACTTTCACGTTGACCAATACCGGAAGCCGTGGCGCACTGTTCGATACGCCAATCATCAACCAGCCCCAGAGCGCGATCCTGGGGACCGGCGTCGTCGTCAAACGCCCGGCGATCGTCAACGATCCGGAGCTCGGCGAGATCATCGCGGTTCGCTCGATCGTCTACCTCGCACTGTCCTACGACCACCGGGTCGTCGACGGCGCGGACGCGGCGCGGTTCCTCGGCACGATGAAGGACCGGCTCGAGGCCGGCAACTTCGAGGGCGACCTCGGCCTGTAGCAACTCAACGCCGCGCTAATCGCGGTGCGACCCGCTATGGGGTCGGTTTGGTCAGTTTTATGCGACTAAATCGACCCCACAACGTCGTTTCACGAGCGGCCCCTGAAGTACACCGCTAGGCGGCCCGGACGGCGGTGTCGATCAGCCACGTGCCGTTGACCAGCTCGAGAGTCAGTGTCACGACCTGCTCCGCGCGCCCGGCGTGCGTCGTGGCGACGCCGGAGACATCTATCAAGACATACGGCGTGATCCGGTCCACAACACTGACAATTACGGTTTGTCCGGCGCTGGAGATGTCGTTAACGGCAACGAGTTCCGGCGCGAAACCGACGATCCGAGTGCCGGAGTCGGCGAGCATGGCAATGACAGACATATCCGCGTCGCGTTGTATCGACGTCGGGACGTAAACCCGGTCGAGTAACTGCGCCATGCCGTTGGTGATGGCGCTCGCGCGATCGAGGTAGAGCGTGCCGAGGTAATCAGCCCACTGCGCCGGCGAGGTCAGACCCGCGTCAAACCGACCGGCTTCGGTAGCCTGTGCTGGCTTCTGCGTCGGTGGCTGGTGCGTCGCGGCCATCGGCGCCGATCCTTGCGGCGGGTCATGGTCGCCCCAGACGGTGCCCATCCAGGCCGCGATCGCGACCAGTACCGCGACCACCGCGATCCCGGTCACCGGTCCGGAAACAGTGCCGGTGCGGGTAAGTACGCCGCGTTGACGGATCCGGCGCCGCCGACGGACGCGACGCACCCGGGCCCACCGCCTGCGAGTCGGGGCTCGCCGGTGCCGTGCGACGTACGCGCCCCCGGCCGACTCCTCGGGCCCAGGCCGCCTCGCAATGGCTGCGGCCGGCTCGTGACCCGCGTACGGCGCACACTGCCGCATCAGCTCTGCACTCAGCGTCGGATCGCACGGATCGTCACCGGTCGGTGCCGCGTCGGCGGCCGCGGCAAAAATCGCCGACACAGCGCGCGTCGCATTATCCGTACCGCGCTCGCCGGCCGAGCCCAACAAACCCAACCCAAGTGCGGCCAGCGATCGAACATCGTCGAGTGCCGTGTCATCGGCGCTGCCATCGCGAAGCGCGGACTCCACCGCGCCAATCAGGACCGGATCGCCGCGACCGCCGCGAACCATCGACGGACCTACGGACCCATGCGTCATGCCGGCCGCGTGCAACGCTTGCAGATGGCCCGCGACTGCGCGAACCAACGCCGCGACGTACGCCGGGCCGCGTCGAAGGCCTCCTGACCGCACACTGCAATGCGGTAGGTCGTACACCACAACCAGATCGGCGCCATCGCAGAGAATCTGGCACGGCGCGGCGAGCCCGCCATGGTCGATCACGCGGATCGCGGCGGATCGCCAGTTGGCCTCGTCACGGTCGCCAGCGCGGCCGCGCATTCTGCGCAGGATGACCTCAGCACCGGTCTCCTCATCGACCCCGCGCCACAGTTCGAGGTCGCGGTCGGCGTCCTCGACAGCATCGGCACGGTAGCCCGGTATCTTCCAGCCCATGGCAGCCACGCTAGAGCGAATCTCGCAGACCTGCGAAAGTTATCCACAGCCTGGCAGCGTGTCACCGGAGCCGTGCCGCATCAGCCCGTACGGACGAAGTGGCCGCGAGTAGGTTTGTGGACATGAGTGACGCTGACATCCGCCGCCTTGGGCGCATCGAGTACACCGTCGCGTGGGAGTTGCAGCAGCAACTGCACGACGAGCACGTCAAAGGGGAACGAGGCGACACCGTCTTGCTGCTTGAGCATCCATCGGTGTATACCGCCGGCAAGCGCACCCGCCCCGAGAATCGCCCGGCCAACGGCATACCAGTGATCGACGTCGACCGCGGCGGTGACATCACATGGCACGGTGAAGGGCAGCTGGTCGGCTATCCGATCGTGCGACTCGCCAATCCGATCGACGTCGTCAAATACGTCCGCACACTCGAAGAAGTCCTCATCGACGTATGCGCGTCGATCGGGGTCGACGCGACTCGGGTCGACGGGCGCAGCGGTGTATGGATCGTAGGAGACGGACCCGATCGCAAGATCGCGGCCATCGGCGTCCGAGTCGCACACGGCGTGACGATGCATGGATTCGCACTTAACTGCAATCCCGACATGACAGCGTTCGGCCAGATCATCCCGTGCGGTATCGCCGACGCGGGGGTGACCTCACTGAGCCAGGAAACCGGGCGGAATGTCGCTACTGATGAGATCATCGACCGCGTCGAGGACGCCCTATGCCAGGCGCTCGCTACCAGCCCAGTATTCGCCCAGCCCGAGGTCGCTAGCCAACCACAAAGTTGACGAGCTTACCTGGTACGACGATGATCTTGCGAATTTCTTTGCCGTCGATAGCGGCCGCGATCTTGTCGCTCGACCGGGCCGCTGACTCCATTACGTCACCGTCGGCATCCGAGGCGATCTCGACGGTCGCGCGGACCTTCCCGTTGACCTGCACCGGGATTTCGATCGAGTCATCCTTTGCCAGAGACTCGTCCGCAACGGGGTAGTCCGCCCAGACGAGGGACTCGTCGTGGCCGAGGCGCTGCCACAGCTCTTCGGCGATGTGCGGCGCCAGCGGCGCCAGCATCAACACAAGCGGCTCGATGAGCGCCCGCGGTGTCTGCTCGGCGTACGTCGCGGTGATGTGGTTGTTGAGCTCGGTTATCTTGGCGATCGAGATGTTGTAGCGCAGCGTCGACATGCCCTCACGCACGGCAAGAATTATCTTGTGCAGCAGGCGAAGGGACTCACCGTCGATGTCGACATCGGCCACTCGCAGCTGTCCGGTCTCCTCGTCGATGCAGTTACGCCAGATGCGCTGAAGCAGCCGTTGCGGACCGACGACCGCCTTGGTCTCCCACGGGCGGGACTGGTCCATCGGCCCGGTGAACATCTCGTACAGTCGCAGCGTGTCGGCGCCGTACTGGTCATACATCTCGTCGGGGCTGACCGAGTTCTTCAGACTCTTACCCATTTTGCCGTTTTCACGGGTGACTTCGGCGCCATCGAAGTAGTACTTGCCGTCGCGCTCTTCGACTTCACTTGCCTTGACGTACATCCCCCGCGCATCGGTGTACGACGCCGCCAGAATGTAGCCCTGGTTGAACAGCCGCCGGAACGGCTCTTCACTGATGAGGTAACCGAGGTCGTGCAGCACCTTGTGCCAGAAACGCGCGTACAGCAGGTGAAGTACGCCGTGTTCGACGCCGCCGATGTAGAGGTCTACGCCGCCGGTGTCACCCTCGTGCCGCGGCCCCATCCAGTATTCCTCGAGCCGTGGATCGACGAACCGTTCGCTGTTGGTCGGGTCGGTATAGCGGATCTCGTACCAGCACGACCCGGCCCACTGCGGCATCGTGTTGAGCTCGCGGTGGTACTGCTTCGGCCCGTCACCCAGGTCGAGGGTGACCGACGCCCACTCGGGGGCGCGACCGAGCGGGGGTTCCGGTTCGCTGGTTGCGTCCATCGGATCCCCCGTATTAGGGGCGAAGTTGTCGATTTCCGGCAGCTCTACCGGCAGCATGTCCTCCGGCACCGCGACCGGCATCCCGGTCTCGTCGTACAGGATCGGGAACGGCTCGCCCCAGTAACGCTGGCGGCTGAACAGCCAGTCACGCAGCTTGTACGTCGTGGTCGGCTTGCCGAGCCCGCTCGTATCCAGCCATTCGAACACCGCTTGTTTCGCTTCTGCGATAGGCATTCCGTTGATGTCAAGAGCACCGTCTTCGCGGGCCGAGTTGATCGCCGGGCCATCGCCGACGTACGCCTTGCCGTCGAAGTCCTCGGGGGGTTGCACGGTACGCACGATCGGCAGATCGAACTTCTCTGCGAACGCCCAGTCACGCTCGTCCTGGCCTGGCACAGCCATGATCGCGCCGGTGCCGTAGCCCATCATCACGTAGTCAGCGATGAAAATCGGGATCGCCTGCCCCGTAAGGGGGTTGGTCGCGTAAGAGCCGACGAAGACGCCAGTCTTCTCCTTGTCGTCGCCCTGCCGATCGATGTCCGAACGGAGACTGGACTTCACGATGTAGTCCGCGACCGCCTCGGTGGGCGTGGCCTCCCCACCCTTCCACGCGTCCGGTACGCCGTCCGGCCAGGTCTTGGACGTCAGCGCGCCGATCATCGGGTGTTCGGGGGCGATCACCATGAACGTTGCCCCAAACAACGTATCCGGCCTCGTCGTGAATACCTCAAGATCGCCCACAGGAGTGGCAAACCGAACCGCGGCGCCCTGCGACCGGCCGATCCAGTTGCGTTGCATCGTCTTGATCTTGTCCGGCCAGTCCAGCCGGTCGAGATCGGCGATGAGGCGGTCGGCGTACGTCGTGATGCGCATCATCCACTGCTTCATCGGACGCTTGAACACCGGGAAGTTGCCGCGATCGCTGCGCCCCTCGGGCGTGACCTCCTCGTTGGCCAGCACCGTACCCAGTCCGGGGCACCAGTTGACCGGCGCCTCGCTGATGTAGGCCATCCGGTGAGCGTCGATGACGGTACGGCGGGACACCTCGTCCAGGTCGCTCCACGCGGCGTCAGCAAGGGCCGGACCGTGTTCGTCACCGATGGCACGCTCACCGGACTCGAACTGCGCGACTAGATCGTCGATGTGGCGGGCCTTACCCTGCGCATGGTCGTACCACGAGTTGAAGATCTGCAGGAAGATCCACTGCGTCCACTTGTAGTAGTCGACGTCGGTGGTGGAGATGGACCGACGCGGGTCATGTCCGAGGCCGAGGCGGCGCAGCTGACGGCGGTAGGTCGCAATGTTGTTATCGGTGGTTACGCGCGGATGCTGTCCGGTCTCTACGGCGTACTGCTCGGCCGGGAGACCGAACGCGTCAAAACCCATGGTGTGGAGGACATTACTGCCGTTCATCCGCTCGAACCGTGCGTAGACATCGGTGCCGATGAAGCCGAGCGGATGGCCGACGTGCAGGCCTTCACCTGAGGGATAAGGAAACATATCGTTGACGAACAAGTGCGGGCGGTCCTTGACGCTGTCGAAGCCCTCGCTGAGCTCGCCGACCGGGTTGGGCACATGGAATACACCACTCTGTTCCCAGCGGTCCTGCCACGACAGCTCGATGTCGTTGGCGAGCGCCGCCGTGTAGCGGTACGGCGGAATGTCGGCGGTGTTATCAGTAGTCACTTCGTCAAGTCCTCTTCGGTCTGGTGCGTTGTGCGGCGATACAGGTTCGAGGCACGAAAAAACCCCGCATATGCAGCGGGGTAGGCCACACCCGATGAGGTGAGCCACTCGCACCCGAGAGGACGCGCATACGGCGCCCTATCTGGCAGTGCTATCGCCGTACTGAACACATGAAGCAATCATATCGCGGAGCGAATTATGCCCAGGACTGGTTAGATGGACCGAGTACCACCACTTCTGAAGGGACTACGCATGTTCGGACGTCGTAACACCATTGATGCAGTTAAAGATGATGCGAACGAGAAACTCAGCGACGCGAGATCGGTACTCACCGGCAAACTCGGCGATGCGAAGGAAATTGCGACCGACGTCGCGAAAACCGCCCGTGAGTCATTCAGCCCGGTCGTAGTCGACGCACGGCATGCCGCAAGCGACGTCGCGAAGACCGCCCGTGAGTCATTCAGCCCGATCGCGTCCGACGCGAAGTCGGCCGCGACTGATGTTGCCAAGAGCGCACGCAAATCACTCTCGCCCGCCGTCGACTACGTCAAGGAGCACGTGTCTGACGCTCGCGAGCAGTTCGCCGAAGTACGCGCAGAAGCGACTGCGGCCGCCAAGGACCGCGCCGAGTCGGCCAAGGAGACCGCCAAGGTCTCCGTTAAGGAAGCGCGCAAGGCCGCCCGCGAACAGGCCGACGCCGCGATCGCCGCACTCAGCGAGGCAAAGGAGACTGCCCGCGAGGAGGCCAAGAACCGAAAGGACGAGGCAAAGAAGGCCGCAAAGAAGGTCACCAAGAAGCAGAAGAAGAAACTCCTGAAGGCCTCAGACAAGGCGCAGCGCGCCGCTGAGAAGCAGGCCAAAAAGGCTAAGCCGGAGAAAAACAAGAAGCGCCGCAAATGGCCGTTCCTGATCCTCGGCGCCGGCGTCACCGCCGTCATCGTGCGTAAGGCCACCGCGGACCCAGGTGTCACCTGGCAGGAGCCAAGCCGTCCGGTAAACCCGCCCGCACCGACTCCCCCGGCCCCGCCGGTCGCGGCCGCGGCTGCGGGTGCACCAGCGACGCTGGGCGCGCCTGCCGCATCGAAGTCCTCGGACAGCGCACCGAAAGACGACGCGCTAAAAGACAGTGCACCGAAGGACGACGCACCAAAGGAAGGCGCACCGAAGGACTCTTCGAGCGAGGCGCCAGCCGACAACTCCCCGAAGCCGACCGACGTACCGCCAAAGCACGACGGGACAGACGCCAGCTAGCACATCTGGTGCGCACGAGCACTCGACGATTAGAACGTAAGGTCAACGCGTGACTTCCATACAGCCGGAAGGGCGCAAACTGCTGCGCCTTGAAGTTCGCAACTCCGAAGTACCCATCGAACGCAAGCCGGAATGGATCAAGACCCGCTTGCGTACGGGCCCCGAATACGTCGCGCTGAAGTCGCTGGTGAAGTCGCAGGGGCTGCATACGGTGTGTGAGGAGGCCGGCTGTCCCAACATCTTCGAGTGTTGGGAGGACCGCGAGGCGACGTTCCTGATCGGCGGTGACCAGTGCACTCGGCGCTGCGACTTCTGCCAGATCGATACCGGCAAGCCCGCGCAGTTCGACCGCGAGGAGCCGGGGCGAGTCGCGGACAGCGTCCAGCAAATGGGCCTGCGCTACGCGACCGTCACCGGCGTCGCCCGGGACGACCTCGAGGACGAGGGCGCCTGGCTGTACGCCGAGACGGTTCGGCAGATCCACCAACGCAGCGCCGGCACCGGTGTCGAGATTCTGGTCCCGGACTTCTCGGGTAAGCCCGAGCTGATCGGGCAGGTCTTCGATGCTGAGCCGGAGGTTTTTGCCCACAACGTCGAAACCGTCCCGCGCCTATTCAAGCGGGTCCGTCCGGCATTCCGCTACGACCGATCCCTTGGTGTGATCACCCTCGCCCGGGACGCGGGAATGGTCACGAAGTCCAATCTCATCCTCGGTATGGGCGAGGAGCCGGCCGAGGTCAGCGTGGCACTGCGGGACTTGCACAACGCCGGGTGCGACCTGATCACTATCACTCAGTATCTGCGTCCATCGCCGCGGCACCATCCCGTGGACCGCTGGGTCAAGCCGCAGGAGTTCGTCGACTTCGCCGCGGAGGCCGAGGACATCGGTTTTGCCGGAGTGATGTCCGGTCCCCTGGTCCGTTCGTCGTACCGCGCCGGACGGCTTTGGGCACAGGCAATGATGCGTCGCGGGCAACCGATCCCCGAACACCTGCATCACCTGAGTGAGAAGGCGAACGCCCCTGCGCTGCAGGAGGCATCCTCACTCATCAACCGCTGATCGGCAGGCCATCCGGCGGTTCTAATGCCGACCGACGGTCGGTAACCGGGGGCGAGCGACTAGAATCGAAGTCCTTATGGCGAAGCAATCCACCACCCCTCAGACCGGCTCAAAGCTGGGCTCCCGTTTTGGCAAGAAATCCGGATCGAAGTCCGCATCCAAGTCGGGCGGCAAGAAGGCTAAGCAGCCTAAGGTCAAGAAGCAGCGGCTCGCGCGCGTACGCGAACTGTGGCAGGCATACAAGATGCTCAAGCCGCAGGACCCGCGACTTCTGTTCTGGATCCTGCTGGCCGCGATCGGTGCCGCGGTCATCATCTACGCCGCGTTTACGGTGTTCACGGCGAACTTCTTCTTCGGCATCGTGCCCGCGCTACTGATCGCGCTGCTAGCGGGACTTTTTGTCTTCTCGTTCCGAGCGCGCCGTACAACCTTCGCGCGGGCCGAGGGTCAGGCCGGGGCCGCGTCCTGGGCGATGAAGCAGATGCGTGGCGACTGGCGGATTACCGAGGGTGTGGCCGGCAACGCGCAGTCCGACCTTGTGCACCGGGTCATCGGCCGGGCCGGCATCGTGTTGGTCGCCGAAGGTAACCCCCATCGTCTCAAGTCCCTGCTCGCGCAGGAAAAGCGCCGTCTTGCCCGCGTAGTCGGCGAAACCCCGATCTACGACATACACGTCGGTAACGACGAGGGCCAGGTGCCGCTCAAGAAGCTCAACAGTCACATCATGAAGCTGCCACGCAATATCGAGGCCTCGCAGGTTCGCATCCTCGATAAGCGGCTGCAGGCAGTCGGCGCGCCGAAAATGCCGGTACCCCACGGGCCCCTGCCAAAAGGACGCACGATGGCGGTCAATTCGCGCCAGCTACGCCGGCGCAGCTAGTTTCAGTCACTGACGACCGTCGTACCCACGGCCTTATCATGCAGCCCGCGCCGGTCGCGATCGCTGATCAGGGCCGGCACCAGGAGCATGGTCAACACCGTGCGCACCGCCGCTCGCCACACACCCAGCCGCTTACCTTCGCGATCGCCCGCGAGCCGGATCCGCATCGCGGCCATCCCCGGCGTCCGTCCGAGCAACGCCGACGACAGCGTGTAGATCACGAAGAAAGTAAGCAGGCTCCAGTTCTGCGGCAGGTTGGGAACGGTGAAGATCCAGGTGATCGCCGCGGCGATCAGCGCATCGATCACAAACGCCGCAGCCCGCCGTCCAAAGGAGGCAACGGAAGATGGGCCCTCTTGGGGAAGGCCAAGCTTCTGACCGGGGTACGAGGTGGTGGGCATGTGCACTAGCGTATTAGCCATTGCGAAGTAACCGGGTTCACAGTCATTTCCGCAGGTCGCGGTGATGACGTAACGCGTCGGAAACAAGCGAGTGACCAAGGAGCAACGACCAGCCCCTATTCTCAAACACGACCACCCACCACCGCGGAGGATTGATGTTTAGCTCAAAGGAAGAGTTAGTTAGCTATATCGAGAAGGAGGACATCAAGTTCGTCGATGTCCGCTTCTGTGATCTGCCCGGAGCGATGCAGCACTTCACGGTGCCCGCCGAGGACTTCGGCGCGGACACCTTCGAAGAGGGACTCGGGTTCGACGGCTCTTCGATCCGCGGTTTCCAGGAGATCCACGAATCGGACATGTTGCTGCTGCCGGACATCGGCTCCGCGACTATCGACCAGTTCCGGGCGGCCAAGACGCTCCTGATCAACTTCTTTGTGCACGACCCGATCACCCGCGAGCCTTACTCGCGCGACCCGCGCAACGTCGCCCGCAAGGCCGAGGAATACCTCGCGAGCTCGGGCGTCGCCGACCAGGCCTACTTCGGCGCCGAGGCCGAGTTCTACATCTTCGACTCCATCCGCTATGACACGACGATCAACTCGTCGTACCACTACATCGACTCCGAAGTCGGCTCCTGGAATAGCGGCCGCGAGGAAGAAGGCGGCAACAAGGGTTACAAGGTCCGCCAGAAGGGTGGCTACTTCCCGGTCGCGCCGTACGACCGGTTCGGCGATCTGCGCGACCAGATGGTGATCAACCTGCAAGCGGCCGGGTTCACCGTCGAGCGCGCACACCACGAGGTCGGCACCGGTGGACAGTCAGAGATCAACTACAAGTTCGACACACTTCAGCGCGCCGGCGACCAGCTGATGCTGTTCAAGTACGTCATCAAGAACACCGCCTGGGCGGCCGGTAAGACTGTCACCTTCATGCCGAAGCCGCTGTTCGGCGATAACGGCTCGGGTATGCATACGCACCAGAGTCTGTGGCAGAACGGTAAGCCACTTTTTCACTCCGAAACCGGTTATGCCGGGCTGTCGGACACGGCGCGCTACTACATCGGCGGCCTGCTGCACCACGCCCCTAGCCTGCTTGCCTTCACCAACCCGACGGTCAACTCCTACCACCGTCTCGTCCCTGGCTACGAGGCACCGATCAACCTGGTTTACTCGCAGCGCAACCGTTCGGCGTGTATCCGCATCCCGATCACTGGTGCCAACCCGAAGGCCAAGCGCGTCGAGTTCCGCGTGCCGGACCCGTCGGCCAACCCTTACCTCGCGTTCGCCGCGCAGATGATGGCGGGGCTCGACGGTATCCGCAACCGCCTTGAGCCGGCCGACCCGATCGATAAGGACCTCTACGAGCTGCCACCGGACGAGGCCGCGGCCGTGGCCCAGGTTCCGGCCGACCTTCCCGCCGTCCTCGATGCGCTCGAGGCGGACCACGACTACCTGCTTGAGGGTGGCGTGTTCACCGAGGATCTGATCGAGACCTGGATCCGACTCAAGCGCGAGAACGAGATCGACCCGATCCGGCTGCGTCCGCACCCGCACGAGTTCCAGATGTACTACGACATCTAAGTCCGATCATTCCTTAGCTGGAGACTTTGGAGCGCTAGATTCCAGCGCTCAGCGCACCAAAGTTTCCAGTTCGGGACAGGACTCAGCGTGTCCGAGCCCTGGTGACCTCCTGCGCAAGGTGCGCCGCGTCGGGTACGACGAGGTCGGGCAGGAAGTACTCGTTGCCGAATGGGCGCTCTCGGCGGTCGATGAACGCCGTACGCATGCCGGCCCCCTTCGCGCCGATGCAGTCGAAGGCGTGGTTAGCCACGAACAGCACCTCCGACGGGTCCACGCCGGCCAGACGCGCGGCCGTGCGGTACGTCGAATAGTGCGGCTTGAACTTGCCGGCCTCGGCCACCGAAACAACCCGGTCCCACAGATCCTCGGTCCCGGAGTGCGCCACGCCAGTAGCGAGCATGTCGGGATCACCGTTGGAGAGGATGACCAGGCGAAGGCCCGCGTCCTTGATCGTTCTCAGCGCCTGCACGACGTCGGGGAACGGGTCTAGTCGCTCGATCTGAGCCACTAACTCGTTCACTTCATCCATCGTGTGGGCGATATTGGCGCGGGTGAGCGTGTAGTCGACCGCCTGCCGACCGATCTCGCGGTAGGAAACGTGCGGCTGGTCGAGTAGAGCGTCGATCATCGAGTTCTCGAAATGTGTCCGCCGCCACCACGTCACCAGCCGGTTGGACGGATTCTCGGTGTAGCCCTTCGCCGCCAGGTACGGCGTAATCGCCCTCGTCAGCCCGTCCTGCATGTCGACGACCGTGCCGTAGAAGTCGAACATGAGGACTTTCAGGCCCGCGAACGTTTCAGAATCATCTGTCATATCCGCGAGCCTACGACCGCGCCCGGCACAAACTCACGGACGGTGCGGCACAAGCTCACGGATGAGCATTAGCCAGGGAGCGAAAGGTAGCGCGGGTTGTCGACCGTCATGCGCGCCTCGACACCGAAGCGGATCGCGTCGAGCACCTGCTCGTCACCGGGATCGACTCCCCCATCGCGAATCGCGCACGCGAACGCCGACTCACTGTCGTAGCCGAGCGCGCCCAAACGGGCGGCGTACTCCGCGCGTAGACGGTCCCCGACGAGCACCTCGCGGCGGATCACCGACACGGCATTTCCCGCAACCCGGTCAAGGTAGGCCGGCACGTCGCTGCCCGAGCGGCCTTTCAGGTAGTCACCAAGCACGTCGAGCAGCTGGTTGGCCGTCGGGTCATCGAAAGTCGGGTCCGGTGTGCCCTCGACGGCCTCGATGGGGTCGGTGACCTCGTGCGGCTTCGTCAGTCCAAGCGCAAGCAGCACGTCGTGCTCGTTTTCGCTGAACCGCCGACCGATCATCGCCAGCTCGAGTGACGGTTCGGACCCGGACAGGTGCCGTGAGGCTTGACGACGGCAGATCACGCCCCAGCGGATCGTGCCGTGAACCTCCCACCACTGCAGCGTTTCAAGGTCGGGCCGGACGCCACTGACCTCGGCGTACCCGTCGAGGAGCTCTTCTCGAGTGCCAAACCCACCGACCACCGGCGCCGCGCCGAACCGCCACGCCTTCACGCAGACCCAGCCGAGGTCTTCAACGGGATCGCCGATGTGGACGAGCTCCCAGTCCAGTACGCCGGAGACGCCCTCACGGTCGATCATCAAGTTGCCGTGCCGAAAGTCCCCGTGCACCACGGTGGGAGGGCTCTGCGGTGGCCGATGTTCGCGCAGCCAGCGCCACGCGAGCTCGAATGCCGGCGATGGAGCACCACTCTCCCGGTACTCCTGCTCCAATGAGTCGAACGCGTCGATCTCGTGCAGTCCGGGCACCGACTCACGCGGGATCTGATGTATTCGCGCGATGATCTGGCCGAGCGAGCGGGCGAGGCCGTCAAGCGCGCCGGCCCACTCGGGGTCGCGCAGGATCTTGCGCGGGATGGTCTCCCCGTCGAGCTTTTCCATCAGGACGTACGGGGAGCCGATTCCGGCACTCGTGTCTCCGTGGTCGACGACTTCTGGCACCGGTACGCCGGTGCGCTTCGCGCTGGTGAGTGCTGCCGCTTCGCGGGCCATCTGCTCCGGCCGGGGCGCGGTGGGCGGATCACGGCGCAGGATCAGCCCACGGGTGGTGCCATCGGCGAAGCGGGCCGTCATCGACCAGATGTCTCGGCTTGCGCCCATCGTCAATGGCTGCAGGTCCTCAACGATGACTTGCCCGCCGAACACCTTCCCAAGCCGGGTCTGAAGTGCCGCAGCCAGCACTTTGGCCTCGTCGCTATTCGCCATCGTCATCCATTCGCTTGCCGTAACCCACCGCGTCGAGCGCTACGCGCTGATATCTCTCAATGACCTCATCTACCGAGTCCGGCCCGTCCGGCCGAAACCACATGGCGACCGCCGTGCACGCCGAGGAGATAAACCGCGCCGCCTCGTGCGGGTCCTTGGTGTGGAATACGCCTTTGGCCACGCCGTCCTGTACGACCCGGTTGAACATCCGCTGTTGGGCATCGCGTTTGGATACCGTCAGCGCGAGCGCGGCCGGGTCGAGGCTGCGCAGCTCAGAGTTGCCGATCTGGCTTTCCCGCGTACCGACCGCGTGGCTGCCCACGTGCACCCGGATCACCGCCTTCAACCGCGTGACCGGGTCGTTGGGCGCCTCGAACAGCGCTTCCTCGGTCGCGGTGATCAGCCCGTCCATGGCCCGGTTCATTATCGTGACCAGCAGGTCTTGTTTGGAACTGAAATGGTTATACAGCGAGCCCGGGCTGACCCCTGCCGCCAACGCGATGTCACGAACCGACGTACCGTGGTAACCGCGTGCGCCTATGACTTGTACGGCCGCGCTGAGGATGGCGGCCGCGGTCGGCTCGTCGTCCGGCAGAAGAAGCGACGTCTTACGCAGCTTCGGCGGCACTCTATCGCCGCTCTTTCGAGATGAACATGCGGTCATTCTAACCTACACGTGATTGTAGTTGCGCATAGAAACTTCTTATGCATCTCCATTGTCGTAATTCACCGCACAGCGTATGTTCGATGAACAACTGTTCAAAATGTCATCGGCGACATCTTCTGGAAAGGCCATTACCTTGGATTCGCAGAACACCTCCGACATTCCTACCGCCACTGCCGACTATCTAGCTCGGCTCGACGCGTTCATCGAGTCGGATATCAAGCCGTTGCAGGCGGCCGACGACAACGAGCGGTTTTTCGACCACCGCCGCGAGTGGGCGCGCACCAACTTCGAAGACGGCGGGCTGCCTCGCGAGGAGTGGGAAGAGCTCCTGGGCGAAATGCGTCGCCGCGCCGACAAGGCCGGCATCCTGCGCCACGATATGCCCACCGCGCTCGGTGGTGATGAGACGACCAACCTGGAGATGGCGATCATCCGCGAGCATCTCGCGCGCAAGGGTCTGGGTCTGCACAACGACCTGCAGAACGAGGCGTCGATTGTCGGTAACTTCCCGTCGGTGCGGCTGGTGTGGACGTTCGGCACGCAGGAGCAGAAGGACGAGTTCTGTGAGGCTGGCATCGTTGGCGAGCGGCGGGTCGGGTTCGGGCTGACCGAGCCAGATCACGGCAGCGACGCGACGTGGATGGAGACTAACGCCAAACAAGACGGCGACGACTGGGTCATCAACGGTGCGAAGCGGTGGAATACCGGGATGCATACAGCGACGCACGATCTGGTCTTCGCGCGCACCTCGGGGCAGCCCGGTCACGCGCGCGGGATCACCGCCTTCCTGGTCCCGGTCGGGACCCCCGGGTTCAGCATCGACTTCTTCCGGTGGACGTTCAACATGCCGACCGACCACGCGGACGTGTCGTTCACCGATGTGCGGGTGCCGTCTTCGACAATTTTAGGTCAGGAAGGTGAGGGTCTGATGATCGCGCAGCAGTTCGTGCACGAGAACCGGATCCGGCAGGCCGCGTCGAGCTTGGGCGCGGGTCAGTACTGCGTCGATGAGTCGGTGGAGTACGCCAAGACTCGAGTGACGTTCGGGCAGCCGTTATCGCAGCGGCAGGCGATCCAGTTCCCGTTGGTGGAGCTGCAGACCGAGGCGGAGATGCTGCGTGCGCTGATCCGCAATACCGCGAGCGGGCTCGATACCCAGTCGCACATGGCGATTAGTGACAAGGTCTCGATGTGTAACTACCGCGCGAACCGGTTTGTGTGTGAAGCGGCGGACCGAGCGATGCAGGTACACGGCGGCATGGGTTACAGCCGGCATAAGCAGTTCGAGCACATCTTCCGTCACCACCGTCGCTACCGGATCACTGAGGGCGCCGAGGAGATCCAGATGCGCAAGGTCGCCGGTTACCTGTTCGGGTTTACCGGAGGCAAGGGCTGATCGTGTCGGGATCGATCGCCGCCGCACGGCGGATGTCTCACGGCGAGCAGTTCGCGCGGCGGGCGCGTAAGCACCCCGAGCGGCCGGCGTTCAGCTTCGGCGACGTGCATCGCACGTACGGCGAGATGGACAGTCGGATCACCCGCCTGGCGCGCGGACTGCAGTCTCTCGGTGTGAGGCATGGAGACCGGGTGGCGGTGTTCATGCAGAACCGTCTCGAGGTCATCGAGTCCTACTTCGCGATCGTGCGGCTTGGCGCGATCGCGGTCCCGGTCAACTTCAGGCTGACCTCACACGAGGCGCAGTATGTCGTGGCGAACTCCGGCTCCCGGGTGTTGCTCGCCGACGACGTGCTGGCCGCGGACGCCGCAGCGGTACGCGACGCGGTCCAGTCTGATGTGCAACTGGTGGTGTGCGGCGGCGGGCATGATCGCGTCGGGGCGGTGGCCTACGAGTCCGTGCTCTCTGATGAGGACAGTGATCTTGGGATCGACGTCGATGAGAACGACCCCGCGTTCATCATGTACACCTCGGGGACGACGGGGCGCCCAAAGGGTGCGGTCATCACGCACATGAACCTGATGATGAACTCGATGACCGCGATGGTCGGCCAGGATATCGCCACCGAGGGCGAGGTGTGGCTGCTGCCGTTGTTCCACATCGGCGGCCTCAACGGCATCCTGAACTACGTCATGGCAGGTGGGCACACGATCTTGATGCCGTCGGGCAACTTCAACGCCGAGGACGTCGTCACACATTTCGAGCGGGACAACGTCACCTCCTGCTACTTCGTGCCTACCCAGTGGAAGGAGATCTGCGAGGTGCCGGGCGTGACCGAGCGCGCGGCCTCGCTGCGGCGGATCTCGTGGGGCGCGTCGATCGCCCCGCCGTCGGTGTTACAGGCGATGGCCGATGCGTTTCCCGGTACCCCGAATTTCAACATGTTCGGGCAGACCGAGATGAGCTCGGTGACGTGCGTGCTGCGCGGTGAGGACGCGGTCCGCAAGATGGGCTCGGTCGGCACGCCGGTGCCCAACGTGGAGGCCCGGATCGTCGATGAGCAGATGAACGACGTCGCGCAGGGGGCGGTCGGCGAGATCGTGTACCGCGGGCCGACGGTGATGAAGGAGTACTGGCAGAACCCCGAGGCGACGGCCGAGGCCTTCCGTGGTGGCTGGTTTCATTCCGGTGACTTGTGCGTGATGGACGCGGACGGTTTCATCACCGTCGTCGACCGGGCGAAGGACATGATCATCTCCGGCGGCGAGAACATTTACTGCGCCGAGGTCGAGGCCGCGATCGATGCGCATCCGAAGGTCGCCGAGGTCGCGGTTGTGGGCACGCCGCACCCCAAGTGGGTGGAGACGCCGGTCGCATACGTCGTACCGAAGGACCCGGCCGACCCGCCCACCCAGGACGAGGTCATCGCGTTCTGCCGGGAGCGGCTCGCCTCGTACAAGAAACCGTCGAGGGTCATCGTCACCGACGTACTCCCGCGCAACGCGAGCGGCAAAGTCCAGAAGTTCAAGCTGCGTGGGAGCGCGAAGAACGACGCGGCACCGCCCCCCTAGGTCAGCGGTCGGTGTTGATCTGCCGCATGATCACCCGCAGCGTGCGGCTGCGGATCTGACCGGGGATCTCGTTGATGTGGTGGCCGCTCAGCGCGGTCGCGATCCGGCCGATGTCGCGTGCACTGAGCCCGTCTGCCAGCCACAGCAACCGCCCGCCTGGAACAAACAGCACCAGCTCCGCGCCGGGCTGGCTCAACGCGCTGTACTTGACGTTGGCGGCGTAGATCCCGCCGGTGATGTCCCGCACGCGGTACGACGTCGTGTGCGTCTCGGGGCGCCGTACCACCCGCGAGATCGTCTCGTCCCCGAGGGCCACGACCGCGCCGGTACCCAGTCGAAACATGAACCAGAGCAGAAGCGCGCCGAGTGGTATGCCGAACCCGACGAACATCCCAATCGTGCCTCGGGGCGATCCTTCGGTGGCCACCGGCCAGATCAGGTACGCCGACGCGCCGACCAGTAATGCAATACCCAGTGACCTGAAGATCACGCGGTTTCGCCCCGAGCGATTCCGGCCCACCAGCACAAGCCCCAGCAGAATACCGATTCCCAGGAGAAGCCCGACCGTGTCCCCTGACACTCCCTCGCCGGCCACCGGCCAGATCAGGTACGCCGACGCGCCGACGAGGAACGCGATCCCGAGCACCGTGATGATGACGTTGTCCCGCCACGGCCGGTTACGCACCACCAGCGGCGCCTCGTCGGTGTAAGGGTTGGGTACCGGCCTCATCGGCACGAGTCTCGGGGTACCTTCGGCGGGCTGCATCACCCGCCCAACCTATCGTTCACGTAAGAATGAGTCATGCCGACCGAGACTACTGATCCTCGCCACGCGCTTGCCGACCTCGTTGCCACGCACGGCGTCGTGACGTTGACGGGCGCGGGGATGAGCACCGACTCAGGTATCCCGGACTACCGGGGTCCGGACGCGGTCCCACGCACCCAGATGACATTTCAGGAGTTCGCCGCGAGTGAGACTGCTCGCCAGCGCTACTGGGCACGCAGCTACGTCGGCTTCGCGAAGTTTCGGCGGGCCGACCCCAACGCCGGACACGTCGCGCTGGCCAGGCTGCAGACATTCGGCTTCGTCGATGCGGTGATCACCCAAAACGTCGACGGCTTGCACGAGGACGCCGGCAGTTCGGCCGTGGTCGATCTGCACGGACGCATCAGCGAAGTCGTCTGCCTGAACTGCCGCACCGTGTCTTCCCGCGAGTTCTTGCAGTCCAGGTTTACCGCGGCCAATCCTGGGTTTCTCGAGCAGTACGACGGGGCGGCCGCGCCAGACGCCGACGCCGATATCGAAGATACAGACTCATTTCGCACTCAGCCGTGCCTAATCTGCGGCGGCGTGCTTAAGCCCAATGTTGTGTTGTTCGGCGAGAACGTCGCCAAACCGAAGGTCGAGCACTGCCGCCGACTGGTCGAGGCCGCATCCGGCCTGCTGGTGCTCGGTTCGAGCCTGCACGTGCAGTCCGGGCTGCGGTTCGTGCGTTGGGCGGCGCGGGCCGGTCTCCCCGTCGCGATCGTCAACCGGGGCGCGACCCGCGGAGACGAGTTCGCGAACATCCGAATCGACACGGGCTGCAGCCAGGCGCTCGACCACCTTGTCGACGACCTTAGCGCCCGCGGCGCCTAGCACCGCGGCAAACTGCGTGCCAGCCGCCGATATGCGCCTGGCACGCAGTCATCTCAGCCGAGCACGCGATACACGCTCTCGAGAATCGTCTTCGACGATGCACTGCCGATGATGCCGGGAGCCATCTTGTTCATCATGAAGCTGATGGTGGCCTTGCGGGGTAGGTCGTTGACGATTAGTGAGCCACCCCATCCGCCCCAGAAGCAGACGCCCTCTGACGGCAGGTACGGGGTCTCGCCGCATTCGAGCGCGTAGCCGAGCCCGAACCGGACTGGTGTTCCGATCACGAGATCGGTCCCGTTCGAGTACTCGCGGAAGATCCTGTCGATCGTTCCTTCCGACAGGAGCCGAACGCCGTCGACCTCGCCACCGTTGCTGATCACGGACTGGATGCGGGCGACCGACCGCGCGTTACCGTGCCCATTCGCCGCGCCGATGTCGGCGCCGCGCCATGCTGGCGTGTTTGCGTACAAGGCGTCGACTGGCGGCCCGCCCAGCGTCTTCATCATCGGGCTGTTCATGTCGAGGCCCTCCGGAACGGGCAGCGCCGGCGGCGCCGTCATGTCGGCAATCCGATCCCAATCCGCCTCCGGCGCCCCGATCTGGAAGTCGGCGCCCAGCGGGCTGGCGACATCCTCGGCCAGGAACTCACCGAGCTTCTTACCGGTGACGCGACGGAGGACCTCGCCGATCAGGTGGCCATAGTTGATCGCGTGATAGCCCGAGGCCGCGCCCGGCTCCCACCACGGCGTCTGGGCGGCCAGGCGCGAGGTCGAAGCCTCCCAGTCGTAGATGTCCTCGATCTGGACTGGCTGCTCCCACCCGGACACCCCCGAGGTGTGCGACATGAGATGTCCGATCGTCACCGCGCCCTTACCGCCGGCGGCGAACTCCGGCCAGTGCTTGGCGACCGGGTCGTCTTCGTGGATCAGCCCACGGTCGATCAGCATCAGCGCGCACAGCGCGGTCATCGTCTTCGTAGTTGACCACACGTTGGTGATCGTGTCGCGACTCCATGGCCGGATCTGGGTTTCGTCCATCCAACCCGACCAGAGGTCAACAACGGGCTTACCTTCGATCACTACGCTGACCGACGCACCGATGTCGCTTCCATCATCAATAAGGCCGGCGAGCGCGTCCTTCACCGGGGT
>CAJDTT010000044.1_pt1 | contig 20229 bp, 28 predicted proteins | sample 7389841 | NCBI WGS metagenome assembly CAJDTT01 (sample SAMEA7055655, study PRJEB34461) | soil metagenome | biome: terrestrial ecosystem; feature: Peninsula; material: soil | place: Antarctica | collected 2016
TCAGACCGGCGCCGTGACGACTGCCGGTTCAGCGACGTCCTACTTCCCCACCGAGTCCACGATGAAGGTCCTCATAGCGGCCCAGTTGTTGTTGTCCGGTCAGATGACCGGACAGACCGAGAGCACCGCCTATCAGATGATCACGCAGTCCGACGACAGCGATGCAGATGGGCTTTACTCCAGCGTCGGTGGCGCGGATATCGAACCAATGATGGCCTCGCACTACGAAATCGACGATCTGGGCACCCCGCCGATTCTCGGTAGCGGCGAGTGGGGCAGCACCCAGGTGACCCCGCTCGGAATGGCAACGTTCCTGGAAAAGGCCAAGAACGACCCGACCGTGGGGCCATGGCTGACCAACGCGATGCAGAATATGGCCACAACGGCAGCCGACGGCACCAATCAGGTGTTCGGGTTGCGTGCGGCCGACCCGACTGCAGCGGTGAAGCAGGGTTGGGGCGGCGACACCGCCGATCAGAACTCCGAAGGCACTCCGAGCATCGGTTACGTCGATGGTGGTCGCTATGTGATCGCGATCTATACCAGCCACTCACCGGAGATCAGCGAAACCGCCGCGGCCGACCTCGTGACCCAGCAGGCTCAGGCGCTGCTTCCCGGCGGACAGCTACCACCGCTGTAACTTAGTTCCACGACCGTCTCCGTGCCCGCCTCAACAAACCCGAGGGCATCGGCCACCCGCCGCGCCCGGTTGTTATCCGCGCGCGCTCGCCATAGCGGGACCATGCCCTCGTCCAAAGCGTCGTTTAGTGCTATTGCCGACACGACGCGCGCGTTTCCGCGCCCCCGGTGATCGAGCGCCGTCAACACGCCGACCTGCGCCAAGATCCCTTGCCATGGCCGGTATCCGGAGGCCGCGACGACGTCGTCGTCCTCGCCGAGCAAGACAAACTTCGCCGATAAGTCGGCCAGTCCGACCTCGGCGACATCATCAGGCGGGCAACACTTCTCTAGTCGGTCGAGCGCGGCCGGGTCATCAGTCACGACCGCACTTTCGAGCGCCGGGTCCTTGATGTACGTATCGGTAAATGCCAGCGTCGCCGCGCTGACCAGCCGCGGGCACCGGTCGCGGGCGATCTGTATCAGGGTGCGAGCGGCCGCGAGTTCCTCGTCGGGATACTTCTCGGCCGCCGCGAGCGCCCACTCGGGTCCGACGAGTACCGACCGACCGAACAGCGAGACAAACGACAAAGAACTGGCATCGGGCGAGACATGCTCGACCCGGCGGTCGCCTGCTGCGACGAGCGCCGCGTCGTCGAGACCGAGCATCCGGGCCCAGGCCAGGCAGACTATTGCTTCGGTATTGGCATCCATTACGGCCGGAACTCTACCCGATTAACCATTTGTAACCGTAATCACAGTCGGATCCGTTATCTTGTTTCTTACACCGTCGACTTAGTTGCTGGGGCGACCAGTTGCCCGTGCGTTGCCGTTTGGGGAGAACGGCACAACGCGTCGAGGCCCACTGGGTGTGACACATCGCCCCGACTACGCGCGGTTCGCCTACGATGCGAGGAGATGTCGACAGTGTCATTAGAACAGCTGACTCCACGGGAACGTGCGGTGGCCGAGATCGCACGATCCGGCGCCTCGACGCGCGCGATCGCCGAGCGACTCGTCGTCAGTGTCCGTACGGTGGAGACCCACCTGGGCACGATCTATCGCAAGCTCGGGGTGAGCAACCGCACCCAGCTGGTCGCATTTCTCTACAACTTGGAACCAGTGGAATACCTCCCGAAACCGGCAGAATTGACATACCGCATGCCTGTCGAGCTGGCTGCTCCCGCGGACTTCGTGGGACGCCAACGGGAACTCGAAATGTGCCACGATGCGATTCGCGGCGCCCGAGCGGGGCAAGCGTCGACGCTGATGATCGGCGGGGAACCTGGTGTCGGTAAATCTGCACTAGTTGCTCGAGCAGCACTCGAAGCGTCCTCGCGCCAGGCGGTGCGCGTGCTCGCCGGCCGCTGCGAGGCGGACTTCCGGGCACCGTTTCGCCCGATCGCGGACGCACTGCGGTACTACTTGTCGGACACTGGCCTAGTCCTAAGCCAGATCGCCGGCCCGACCGCCGGATCGCTCGCATCGATTCTCCCCGATCTGACCGATCGCCTTCCTGCGCCGTATGCCGTCGAGGATCCTGCCACTGCACGCAGGCTGCTGCTCGATGCCGTCGTCGCTACCATCACTTCGGCGTGTGATGCCGGTCCGGTGCTGCTGATCATCGAGGACCTGCACTGCGCTGACCACGCCACCTTAGGGGTGGTCCGGCACATCGTTGAAAGCGCGAAAATCGGATCGCTCGCGTTGGTTGGCACATTCCGCAACACCGAGCTGGTCCGGGAGCATCCGCTGCCGGGTCTGCTCGCCAATATGTGGCGGGAGCCGTCCGTACGTCGAATTGACCTCGGCGGCCTTTCCGCCGACGAGACCGCCGAGCTCGTCACCCGTGCGACGACAGCCGCCGCCTCGCCCGCCGGCCTCGCCCAACTTCACGGTCGAACCGGAGGTAACCCGTTTTTTGTTCGGCAGCTTCTGCGTCAGGGCCCCATCGGTGCGGCGCCAGCAGGTGTTCCCGCCAGCGTCAAGGAAGTCGTCATTGATCGCGCGACCCGGCTCGGCCCTTTTGCGCTCCGCCTGCTGGAAGCGGCTTCCGTGCTTGGTAGCGAGTTCGATACTCACCTACTGCTTGAAATGATGGGTGCGTCGGAAGATCGCGCCGCGCTGGCGCTCACCATCGAAAGCCTCGAAAGCGCGAGTACGGTTCGATTCATCGCGGAGCTGCCCGAGCAGCCGGGCCGATTTCGATTCCTCCATGAACTCGTGCGCGAGGCATTTAGTGAGCAACTCAGTATGCTCAACGGCGCACGGCTCCACCAGTTGGCTGGGCACGCCGTATTGAAGGTGCACTCGAGCGATACGTCCGGGCATCTGATCGCGATGGCTGCACATTTCCACGCCGCCGCACCACTGGGCGACGGGCTGCTCGCCGCCGAGTACGCCCTGGCGGCGGCACGTCAGACAATCGAGTCTCTTGCCCCCGAGGACGCGCTGAAGCTCGCGGCCCGAGGACTCGCCGACCTACCTAAAGGCACACAGCATGACCACCTCAGGCTCGAACTGCTTCTGATCGAGGTCGACGCGAGCGCGACACGGATGGACCTGGTAGCACATCAGCGTGCGATGTTCGATGCGATCGAGGTCGCCCGCCGTATCGGCGACCCGGTAGCGCTGGCCCGCACTGTTGACCGCGACGCGGTTCTACCCGCGATGGGGTCGATCGACGACGAGTTGCTCGCGGTCAAACTAGAGGCGATCAACGCGCTTGGGGAGAACCCCAGCCCGTTGCGAACCAGGCTGCTGGCTAGCGCGTCGTATCAGCGCACGATCGGCGGCCACGGCTGGCGCGCGGCTGACCAGGCGCGGCTGGCGGTGCGCGATGCACGCACGTTGCGGGACCCAGACGGCGTTATCACCGGTCTGCACGCTCTCGCGGCCGCGCGACTCGGCGCTCCCGACCTCGGCACCCAGATGGAGGTGGCCGAGGAACTGACGAGGCTGGGGCGGCACAAGGTGGACCTCGCACCGGAGCGAGATGGCCGCCGATTCCGCGCGATCCTGGCACTCGCCGGCGGTGACCGGACCGGGTTCGAGGCAGACGCCGTCAGCCTGTCTGAATTTGGCATGGCCAGCGGCTCGGTGTTTGTGCAAAGTCTTGCGGCCGAATGGCGCGCGCTCGGGGCACTACTCGATGGCGATCTGAACCGGGCAGAGAACCTAGCAAATGCAGTAGTCGCTACTGCTGCCGACGATCCCAACTTCCTCCTGGGTTGGTTGGCACATCTCGCCGCGATCCGCGTCGAACAGGATCGCGCGGCCGAGTTTCTCCCTCTGACGGATGGGACTGTGGCCGAGCATCCAAACCTGCTCGTTGTGCGAGCGCTGTCAGCCTGTCTGCACACCGAAGCGGGCGACCTTGATGGTGGACGGGAACTCATCGCTCCGATCGTCGCGGACGGATTTGATGCGGTGGGCGGAGACTGGCTGCGTCCGGCGACCCTTGGGTATCTCGCGCCCGTCGTGCGCGACTGCTTCGGGCCGATGGCCTGCCAGGTGCTGGCTGAACTTTTAGCTCCGTACTCAGGGCAGTTGCTCATTGTCGGCGCGGGTGCACTGGTGCTCGGTGCAGCAGATCACTTCCGCGGATTGCTACTGGCGTCCGCGGGCCCGACGCATTGGCAGAGTGCCTCGGATGCGTTTGCAGCGGGAACCGACCTCGAGGACAGGGTGGGCGGCCGCGCCCTAGCCGCCCATACCCGCGTCGAACACGCCCGCCATCTACTTGGTCGCGGTACCCGGGCTGACAAAGCGTGCGCCTCGTCACTACTGGAGAGATCCCGGATCGACGGCAGAAACTTAGGGCTGACCCGGGTGAGCCGCATGGTCGAGGACATCGCCGCCACAGTGCCCCTACCGTCCACGCGACTCGCCAAGGATGCTGGTGCTACGAGCGGGTGACATCGCCACGACTCGCTCGATGACACCACCGCCGAGTTCGTAGAGTACGCATCCAGTCGCACACCACGTGTCACCGGCCGTCACCTCATGAAACGCAACGCTCCGGTCATCTGAGTGGACAAATAGACTCTGCAACCTCACCGAGTAACGGCCGCCCGTTCGTTCAATGAGATCTGTCAGGAACAGCAACACGTGATCTCGGCCGTCCAGTTGCTCGGGGCTCGCGAGCGCGAAGTCCGGCGCGAGGGTCGCCTTCGGGTCGAGCCAGCGGACGTCTTCGGCGAGTGCCCGCCCGACCCGCGACATGTCTCGCAGCTCCAGCGAGCGATACATGCCGCGGATCACCTCGTCACCACTTGGATTTTCGAGCATGCCGATCCTTTCGTGCGGATTCGGACTGGGACAAGGTGCGCGATCTCGCGTCAGGAGGTAAGAGACATGGTTGTGGTCACTAGCGACAACGCGGTCACGGGGTCTCCGTTTGGCACGTTGATGCTTGCCGGTGGCCCGTAGAGCACGATCGACCAGAACTGCTGCCCATGCTGGAAAACAACGACCAGATCGGATTCGGTGGCGTTGGCGAGCTTGAATAGTTTGCCTGAATCCTGCGCGGTATCGACCGTAACGTCCGACTCGCTGCCGGCGACCACCTGAACATTTAGTCTGTTCACGAGGTTGCTTGCAACCTGCCCGGCAACCGTTTGGAGTGGCTCGCCGGCAGTCGAGGCGGGTGTACCAGCCGCGGAAATGGTGATACCCACCGACGAATCCGCGGCCGTCATGTCCATCTCTGTGCCGGAGGTCTTAGCCACGTATCCAGACGGCAGCGCGACCGAATAGCTATCGGTTGAGGCTATATTTGCATCTTGCGAACTGCCAGACGGCGCATCGGTCTGTGGCGTGGTTGCCGCGGCCGGCGGTGTATCGGCCACCTTGGACTTCGGCGCAGCGGAGCCCGATGAGGCCGTTGACTTGACGGCGGTCGGGTGGCTAGTACCGCCCGATAACCCGAAATACAGTCCCACGCCGCCACCGACTACGACAAGCGCGCCTACTACCGCGCCGATGAGAAGCTTCTTCGATCCGTTGGGCTGCGGAGCCGCCCCCACAGATCCGCTCTGCCAGCCTCCGTAACTCGGCGGTTGCTGGGGCGGGCCTTGATAGGTCGGCGGGGTCGCGTTCGGAGACGGGTACTGCGACGGAAGTTGAGACATGGCTGATCCTTTCCGGACCTGTCGCAGGCGCTTGACCAATTTGGGTGCGCCGTGTCAGCCAATCGTGGGCGCGCGCATCCGCTGACGCATCAGGGAAAACCCGGAACTTCCGCTACGTAGTCTGCGTAATCCGCGGCTCTTCGGGTTCGGTCGCTGCGCTACCTGCTCAACGCAGAAATTTACTGGCCCAGGGCGGAAAGTTGTACACCGAGGGCGGCGAGCTTGGCGGCGCCGCCATCGACGGCCGTCAACACCCACGGGCCGGTGTCGGTAAGTGCGAAGGAATGCTCGAAATGCGCGGCCCATGAGCCGTCGACCGTCACCACCGTCCAGCCATCGGCGAGCTCGCGCGTGTCAGCGGAGCCAAGGGTCACCATCGGCTCGATAGCCAGCGCCATGCCCTTGACCAGTTTCGGCCCGCGGCCGGGTTTGCCATAGTTGAGCACGTGCGGGTCCTGGTGCATCTCGGTGCCGATGCCATGACCGCCGTACATTTCCACGATGCCGTACTCATGATTGTGGCTGGCCTCGAAGTCCATGATGCAACGTTCGACGCCATGGGAGATGTCCGTGAGCCGGCCGCCGATCCGCGCCGACGCGAAACCCGCCCACATCGACGCCTCGGTGACCTCCAACAGCCGCTGCTGCTCCATGGTGATCTCGCCGGCCCCGACGGTGATAGCGGAGTCACCGTGCCAGCCGTCCACGATCGCGCCGCAGTCAATCGAGATCAGGTCGCCCGCGGCGAGGACCTTGTCCGATCGTGGAATCCCATGCACGACTTCTTCGTTGATCGACGCGCAGATAGATCCGGTAAACCCCTGGTAACCGAGGAACGACGGAATGGCGCCAGAGGACCGGATCACTTCCTCGGCGATGGTGTCGAGCTCGAGCGTGGAGACTCCCGGGCGTACGGCGTCCCGAGTGGCGGCCAAGGCGGCCGCGACCACGAGACCCGCCTCGCGCATCTTGAGTATTTGCTCGTCAGACTTGAGCTGGATCATCTGCCTGCGAGCCTTCTTCATAAACGAGGGTTGCCACATGGTGGTTAAACGGCGGTAGGCCGCTCAGTCGCGCGGCGGCACGCCCGCCAGGGCGTCGAGTGCGCGCTGCGTGATCTCGCCGACTTCGCCGGTGCCGTCGATCGGATGTACCAGACCACGCGGTGAGTAGAACTCGACCAGCGGGGCGGTTTCCTTGGCGTAAACGTCGAGCCGGCGGCGTACGGTCTCGGGTTTGTCGTCATCGCGCTGCAAGAGCTTGCCGCCGCAGTTCGCGCAGGCGCTGTCGTCGGTGATCTCGCCACCGAGCGCAAAGATATGGCCGCAGTCGGCGCAGGTACGCCGACCCGACAGCCGATGAACGATCTCCTCGCTGGGCACCTGGATCTCCAGTACGCCATCGAGCGGCTTACCGACCTCGGTCAAAAACTGGTCCAGACCTTCGGCTTGTACGACGGTCCGCGGGAAGCCGTCGAGCAGGTAGCCATGCGAGACGTCCTCCTGACCGAGCCGATCTTTCACCATCGCCACGGTGACCTCGTCAGGCACCAAGTCACCGGCGTCCATGTACTTCTTGGCCAGTATGCCGAGCTCGGTACCCTGCCCGACGTTGGCGCGGAAGATATCGCCCGTCGAAATCTGTGGTACGCCGAGTCGCTCTGCCAGCAGCTTGGCCTGGGTCCCCTTGCCCGCTCCCGGCGGGCCCAACAACACGACTCTCATTAGCGCAAGAACCCTTCGTAGCTGCGTTGCTGTAGCTGGCTTTCGATCTGCTTCACCGTTTCGAGTGCCACGCCGACGAGGATAAGCACCGCGGTGCCGCCGAACGGGAAGTTCTGCGCGCCGCTTGGCCCGGTAAGGGTAAGCAGCAGGTTAGGCAGGATGGCCACAATACCCAGGTACAGCGAGCCGGGCAGCGTGATCCGGTTGAGCACGTAGTTGAGGTACTCGGCCGTCGGTCGTCCGGGCCGAATGCCGGGAATGAATCCGCCGTACCGCTTCATGTCATCGGCGCGTTCTTCTGGGTTGAAGGTGATCGCAACGTAGAAGTAGGCGAAGAACACGATCAGCAGCAGATAAAGCAGAATATGTACCCAGCTGCCCTGGTTGATCACGAAGTTCTCGAAGAACCGGCGAACCACCCCGGGCGCCTTGGACTGGTCCTGCAGCTGCGTGATCAGCTGCGGGATATACAGCAGAGACGAGGCGAAGATGACGGGGATAACGCCGGACTGGTTGACCTTGAGCGGCAGGTACGTCGAGGTCCCGCCGTACATCTTGCGCCCGATCATTCGTTTCGCATACTGCACCGGGATACGCCGCTGCGCCTGCTCGATGTAGACGACCACGATAATGACCACGAGCGCCAGCAGGATCATCATGATCAGGATCGTCGACCCGCGGCTGGCGATGGACGCGCCTTCGGTCGGAATGCGGGCCGCGATCGAGGCCGCCATCAGCAGCGACATGCCGTTGCCGATGCCCTTCTCGGTGAGCAGCTCGCCGAACCACATGATTACCGTGGCACCGGCCGTCATCACCAGGACCAGGATGACGTAGGAGAAGATCGAGTCCTTGTTGGCCAGGATCGGGAACTGGTTGGGGTCACAGCCCGGGAACAACTGACCGGAGCGAGCCAGCGCGATGATGCCGGTGGCCTGCAGTACGGCGAGACCAATGGTCAGATACCGCGTGTACTGCGTGAGCTTGTTCTGCCCGCTCTGGCCCTCTTTTTTGAGCATCTCGAACCGCGGGATGACCACCACCAGCAGCTGGATGATGATGCTCGCGGTGATATACGGCATGATGCCGAGCGCGAAGACGGACAACTGCAGCAGCGCGCCGCCGGAAAAGAGGTTGACCAGGGAGTAGACGTCCGACTGGCTCTGTGAGAGCCGGCTCGGATCCAGGCACTCGTTGATGTTCTTCAGCAGTACGCCGGGCGCCGGGATATGGGCACCAAGCCGGTAGAGGGCGATGATCGCCAGCGAGAAGAGGATCTTCTTGCGGAGATCGGGCGTCTTAAACGCTGTCCCGAACGCCTTGAGCACTAAGCTTCCTCCTGCGCTGTAGGCGGCTGCCCGCCTGCGCGGGCGCACCTATGAGTTCAATTCAGTTACTCGACACCAAGGTGGTATATCTCGAGCTGGTTGTTCAGTGCCGACAGGGCCGACGTACAACGGAGCGTCCGCCACGTCGCAAGCCAACCTGCAGCACTCGACTTTAACGCATGATGCCCGCCAGCCGGTCACGGCATGGCGGGCACAGCATGTTTACTGCAGATAGCTCACAGTACCGAGGTCGACCCGCCGGCTGCGGCGATTTTTTCCGTCGCCGAGTCTGAGAAGGCGTGCGCGGTGACGTCAAGCTTGACGCCGCCGAGCTCACCGGTCCCGAGAACCTTGACGAGCTGGTTCTTGCGTACGCCGCCGGCGGCGACAATCTCGTCGACTCCGATCGTGCCGCCGTCTGGGAACAACGCGGCAAGCCGATCGAGGTTGACGACCTGGTAGGTAGTGCCGAAGCGGTTCTTGAACCCCTTCAACTTGGGCAGGCGCTGCTGGAGCGGCGTCTGGCCACCCTCGAAGCCCAGCCGCACGGTGTTGCGGGCGTGCGTGCCCTTGGTGCCGCGACCCGCGGTCTTACCCTTGGACCCCTCGCCGCGGCCGACGCGCGTCTTGGCCTTGTGCGCACCGGGTGCGGGGCGCAGGTGATGCAGCTTGATCGGGGTGACCGAATTTTCGGTAGCCATCAGTTACTCAACTTCCTCGACGGATACCAGGTGGCGAACCGTCGCAACCATGCCGCGGATCTCCGGGCGGTCTTCTTTGACGACTACGGCGTGCAGTCGCTTTAGGCCCAGCGAGCGCAGCGTCTGGCGCTGGTTCGGCTTGGTGCCGATATCAGAGCGAATCTGCGTGACCTTCAACTTCGACATCGCAGCTACGCTCCTTGGCCGGCCCGCGCCCGCAGCATGCCGGCCGGCGCCACGTCTTCGAGCGGAAGTCCGCGGCGCGCAGCCACTTCTTCCGGCCGGACGAGGCCCTTGAGGGCAGCAACAGTCGCGTGCACGATGTTGATCGGGTTGTCTGAGCCGAGGCTCTTGGACAGGATGTCGCCGATTCCGGCGCACTCGAGTACGGCGCGCACCGGGCCACCAGCGATGACGCCGGTACCGGGGCTGGCCGGCTTCAGCATGACCACGCCGGCAGCCTTCTCACCCTGGATCTGGTGTGGGATCGTGCTGGCGATCCGGGGAACCTTGAAGAAGTTCTTCTTGGCTTCCTCGACGCCCTTGGCGATCGCTGCAGGAACCTCTTTGGCCTTGCCGTAACCGACACCTACGGTGCCGTCACCGTCGCCGACGACGACCAGCGCGGTGAAGCTGAAGCGACGACCGCCCTTGACGACCTTGGATACCCGGTTAACCTTGATGACCTTCTCGAGATGGTTCGACTTCTCGGCCTGGTTGCCACCGCGGCCGCCGTCACGACGGTCCCGGCGCTCGCCACCTGCTCCGCCGCCACGGCGCTGTTGTCCTGGCATTAGATGCTCTCCTCAATTACGAACACGTGCGTCTCAATATTCATTAGAAGTCGAGGCCCCCTTCGCGGGCGGCGTCGGCCAGCGCCGCGATGCGGCCGTGGTACTTGTTGCCGCCGCGGTCGAAGACGACCGACTCGATGCCGGCCTCCTTCGCGCGCTTGGCGACCAGCTCGCCGACCTTCTTCGACAGCGCGGTCTTGTCGCCGTCTACCGCACGCAGCTCGGCTTCGGTCGTCGAGGCGAACACGAGAGTCCTGCCGACGGTGTCATCGACGACCTGCACGGTGATGTGCCGGGTCGACCGGGTAACGACGAGGCGCGGACGGCTCGGCGTACCGGTGATCTTCTTGCGCAGCCGGAAATGGCGGCGCGCTTTGGAGTTACGGCGCTTGCTGGCAGCATCCTTGCCACCGGTGCGCACATTCGCGAAACCTGCCATGACTTACTTACCTTGCTTTCCGACCTTGCGGCGAACGACCTCGCCGGCGTACCGCACTCCCTTGCCCTTGTAAGGCTCGGGCTTACGGATCTTGCGGATATTTGCTGCGACCTCGCCAACAAGCTGCTTGTCGATTCCTTCGACGGAGAACTTGGTGGGCGACTCGACCTTGAACGAGATGCCCTCAGGCGGCTCGATGATCACCGGGTGCGAGAAACCGAGCGCGAACTCAAGGTTAGAACCCTTGGCCGTGACGCGGTAGCCGACCCCGACGATCTCCAGGCTCTTGGTGTAACCCTCGGTGACACCCAGAACCATGTTGTTAACCAGAGTACGGGACAGCCCGTGCAGCGAGCGGCTTTCGCGCTCGTCGTTCGGACGCGTGACGACCAGAGCGCCGTCGTCGTTCTTTGCGATCGTGATCGGCGTAACGACGGTGTGGCTCAGCGTGCCCTTAGGACCCTTGACGGTGACGTCCTGGCCAGCGATGTCGACATCGACCCCGCTTGGGACAGTGACGGGAAGTCTTCCAATACGTGACATGTTGTCTTCCCCTTACCAGACGTACGCGAGTACTTCGCCGCCGACGCCGCGCTGGGTGGCCTGTCGGTCGGTGAGCAATCCGGACGAGGTAGAGATGATGGCGATCCCGAGCCCGCCGAGTACCCGCGGCAGTCCCGTGGAACGGGCATACACCCGCAGGCCGGGCTTGGAGATACGGCGTACGCCGGCGATCGACCGCTCGCGGCTAGGGCCGTACTTCAACTCGATGTTGAGTACCTGGCCCTTCTCACCGTCGGCGACGTCGTAGGAGGCGATGTAGCCCTGCTCCTTGAGGATCTGCGCGATGTGCGCCTTGAGCTTCGAGTGCGGCATGGACACGGAGTCGTGGAACGCCGAGTTGGCGTTACGCACACGCGTGAGCATGTCCGCGATTGGATCTGTCATTGTCATGACGTTTGTCTTACCCTTCTCACCGCGGTTCCCGGACTCCCTTGACGGGTGGGCCTTCGGCGAAGATGAAAGTTGGTGTTACCAGCTGGATTTCGTTATGCCCGGAAGTTCGCCTGCATGCGCCATCTCGCGGAAGCAGATACGGCAGAGGCCGAACTTGCGGTAGACCGAATGGGGACGCCCGCACCTGTTGCAGCGGGTGTACGCGCGTACGGCGAACTTCTGCTTGCCGGCCGCCTTGTTGACGAGAGCTTTCTTTGCCATGCGCTTAGTTCTCCTTGAACGGGAAGCCGAGCGCGCGAAGCAGTGCCCGTCCCTCATCGTCGGTCTTGGCTGTCGTCACGATCGTGATGTCCATACCGCGGACACGGTCGACGTTGTCGATGTTGATCTCGTGGAACATCGACTGCTCGTTGAGACCGAACGTGTAGTTTCCGTTGCCATCGAACTGACGGTCCGAGAGGCCGCGGAAGTCGCGGATTCGCGGCAGCGCCAGGGTCAGCGTGCGATCCAGGAACTCCCACATCCGAGTGCCGCGCAGCGTGACCTTCGCGCCGATCGGCTGACCCTCACGGAGCTTGAACTGCGCGACGGACTTGGTCGCCCGGCGTACCAACGGCTTTTGGCCGGTGATCGCGGTCAGGTCACGCAGTGCCCCGTCCATGATCTTCGCGTCTCGGGCGGCTTCGCCAACACCCATGTTGACGACGACCTTCATCACGCGAGGGATCTGCATGACATTGGAGTACGAGAACTTCTCGTTGAGCGCGGGGGCGATTTCCTCGGCGTACCGAGTCTTCAGCCGCGGCGCTGAAACAGTAGTTGCAGACATGATTTAGAGATCCTTGTCCTTGCCGGTCGACCGCTTGGAGACGCGCACGTTGCGCCCGTCTTCGTCCTTGCGGTAGCCCACGCGGGTCGCCTTGCCGTCTTTGTCGACGACCATGACGTTGCTTACGTGGATTGCGGCTTCCTTGGTGATGATGCCGCCCTCTTGCGAGCCGCGGCCCGAGGCCTGGATCTTGGTGTGCCGCTTGATGCGGTTGACGCCCTCGACGAGGACACGTTCACGCTCCGGGTAGGCCTCGATGACCTTGCCCTTGGCACCCTTGTCCTTGCCCGAGATGACCAGTACCGTGTCGCCCTTTTTGACCTTCATTGGCTACAGCACCTCCGGCGCGAGCGAAATAATCTTCATGAACTTCTTGTCCCGCAACTCGCGACCGACGGGGCCGAAGATGCGCGTCCCACGCGGCTCACCGTCGGTCTTGATCAGCACGGCGGCGTTTTCGTCGAACTTGATGTATGAGCCGTCGGGGCGACGGCGTTCCTTAACGGTGCGAACGATGACGGCCTTGACGACGTCACCCTTCTTCACACCGGCGCCGGGGATGGCGTCCTTGACGGTGCACACGATGAGGTCGCCGATGCCGGCGTAGCGCCGACCTGAGCCACCGAGCACCCGGATGCACAGGACTTCTTTAGCCCCGGTGTTGTCGGCGACCCTAAGTCGCGACTCCTGCTGAATCACTGTGGTTTCTCCCAGTTGTCTGCCGGTTCTCTCGTGTTACCGAGAGCCTGGCCGAACGTATTGGATATTGCTTGTCGCCGTACCGTTGCGCGCGAACCGCGCCGCGACCTAACGAGCCTTTTCGATGACCTCGACCAGGCGCCAGCGCTTCGTGGCGCTGATCGGGCGGGTCTCCATCAGACGGACGCGGTCGCCGATACCGGCTTCGTTGTTCTCGTCGTGGACCTTGAGCTTGTTGCTGCGACGCAGCACCTTGCCATAGAGGGCGTGCTTGAAACGCTCTTCAATCTGGACAACGACGGTCTTGTCCATCTTGTCGCTCACGACAATGCCGCTGCGTACCTTGCGGTAGTTGCGACCGCCGCCGTGGCCGACGTCCGAATCTTTGATTTCCTCAGCCATAATCAGCCTTCACTGCTTTCGCTCGGTGCAACGGCAAGGCCCAGCTCGCGCTCGCGCAGGATCGTGTAGATCCGGGCGATGTCGCTGCGAACTGCCTTGAGCCGCTTGTTGTTTTCTAGTTGCCCGGTAGCGACCTGGAACCGAAGGTTGAAAAGCTCTTCCTTCGATTCGTGCAGGCGCGTCTCGAGTTCATCGTTCTCAAGCTCGCGCAGGTCCGACGGGGAGGTACCGACTGCCATTAGAACTCACTATCCCGGGTCACGATGCGGCACTTCATCGGGAGCTTGTGGATCGCACGGCGAAGTGCCTCGCGAGCGATCTGGTCATTGGGGTAGGTCATCTCGAACAGGACACGACCTGGCTTGATGTTGGCGACCCACCACTCGGGCGAACCTTTACCGGAACCCATGCGAGTTTCGGCTGGCTTCTTCGTCAGCGGCCGGTCCGGAAAGATGTTGATCCAGACCTTGCCGCCACGACGGATGTGCCGGTTGATCGCGATACGGGCCGCCTCGATCTGACGGTTGGTGACGTACGCCGGCTCGAGTGCCTGGATGCCGTAGTCACCGAAAGTTACTCGGGTGCCACCTTTGGCAGCACCGGTCCGGGACGGGTGGTGCTGCTTGCGGTGCTTGACCCTGCGTGGGATAAGCATTGTTAGGCGTCCTTCTCCGACTCGGTGCCGCTGGCGGCTTCGGTCGTCTCGGCCGGGGCGGCGGCAGGAGTCTCCACGATCGCCTCGGCTACTTCGGTTGCGATTGCTGCAGGCGCGATTGCTTCGGTCGCGGTGACGTCCGCTTCCTCGGGGGCCGGCGCGACGCTGGCCTGCGCTGCTGCGCGCCCGGCGTCGGTGCTGGTGCCCGTCGTACCGGACGAACCGGAACGGCGCGGACGACGCTCCGGACGCTGGCGACGGTGCTCACGCAGCGCCGTCTCGGCGGCCTCGCGCTCGGCCTTGCTCTGGGTGATATCGCCCTTGTAGATCCACACCTTGACGCCGATCCGACCGAAGGTCGTGCGAGCCTCATAGGTGCCGTAGTCGATGTTGGCGCGCAGCGTGTGCAGCGGCACCCGACCCTCGCGGTAGAACTCCGAGCGCGACATTTCCGCGCCACCCAGACGTCCACCGCACTGGATCCGGATGCCCTTGACACCCTGAGCGCGCATGGCCGACTGCTGCGCCTTCTTCATCGCGCGACGGAACGCAACGCGACTTGAAAGCTGCTCGGCGATACCCTGCGCAACCAACTGTGCATCCGCCTCGGGGTTCTTGACCTCGAGGATGTTGAGCTGGACCTGCTTGCTGGTGAGCTTCTCGAGCTCGCCGCGCAGACGTTCGGCCTCGGCGCCGCGGCGGCCGATGACGATGCCTGGACGCGCCGTGTGGATGTCGACGCGGACCCGATCCCGGGTGCGCTCGATTTCGACACTGGAGATTCCTGCGCGTTCCATGCCCGTCGTCATCAGCCGACGAATGGCAACGTCTTCCTTGACGTAGTCGGCGTACAGCTTATCTGCGAACCAACGGGACTTCCACTCGGTAGTGATACCGAGCCGGAAACCGTGCGGGTTTACTTTCTGACCCACTAGCGGGCACTCCCCTTCGCGCTGGACTTCTTGGATTTCTTAGCGGACTTCGAGGGTGCGACGCTGGCGACCTCGATCGTGATGTGGCTGGTGCGCTTACGGATGCGGTAGGCGCGTCCCTGCGCACGCGGCCGGAACCGCTTCATGGTCGGACCCTCGTCGACGTACGCACGGTGCACGACAAGCGTGTCAGCGTCGAGACGATGGTTTTCCTCGGCGTTGGCAACCGCACTTGCGAGTACCTTCGCGACCGGTTCACTGGCCGACTGAGGAGCAAACTGCAGCACGATGAGTGCCTCTGCTGTTGGCAGATCCCGGATCAGGTCGATGACACGACGCGCCTTCATCGGCGTGACGCGGACGTGCTTAGCCCGGGCACGCACGACCTGAAGGTCGTCGGCCGCGGTGGCAGGCCCTGCGTTCATTCGCTTTCCCCTTGCTTAATTTCTGATCAAACTCTGCTTGTTACTGACGTTGGTCGACGTACTAGCCGCGGCGCGACTTGCGGTCGTCCCTGATGTGACCCCGAAAGGTGCGGGTCGGTGCGAACTCGCCGAGCTTGTGCCCGACCATCGACTCCGAGACGAAGACCGGGACGTGCTTGCGACCGTCGTGAACGGCGAAAGTGTGTCCGAGCATGTCCGGAATGATCGTCGAACGACGAGACCAGGTCTTGATGACTGTCTTGGTGTTCTTCTCGTTTTGGTCGTCGACCTTCTTCAGGAGATGGTCGTCGACGAAATAGCCCTTTTTAACGCTGCGTGGCATGTCTATCTAGTCCTTAACGCTTCTTGCCGGTACGGCGCCGACGAACGATGAGCTGGTCACTGGCCTTGCGCTTGCGCGTGCGGCCCTCTGGCTTGCCTGCGGGGTTAACCGGGTGACGACCACCCGAAGTCTTGCCCTCGCCACCACCGTGTGGGTGGTCAACCGGGTTCATGGCGACACCGCGGACGCTTGGGCGTTTGCCCTTCCAGCGCATGCGGCCGGCCTTACCCCAGTTGATGTTGGACTGTTCGGCGTTGCCGACCTCACCGACGGTCGCGCGGCAGCGCGCGTCGACATTGCGGATCTCGCCCGAAGGCATACGCAGCTGCGCGTATGGCCCGTCCTTGGCGACTAGCTGGACCGAGGCGCCCGCCGAACGGGCGATCTTGGCGCCGCCACCGGGACGGAGCTCGATCGCGTGCACGACCGTACCCGTCGGGATGTTGCGCAGGGGCAGGTTGTTGCCCGGCTTGATGTCCGCACCCGGACCCGACTCGACATTGGCTCCCTGACCCAGCTTGACCGGCGCAATGATGTAGCGCTTCTCGCCGTCTGCGTAGTGCAGCAGCGCGATACGAGCGGTGCGGTTGGGGTCGTACTCGATGTGTGCGACCTTGGCTGGTACGCCGTCTTTATCCGCGCGGCGGAAGTCGATCAGTCGGTAAGCGCGCTTGTGTCCGCCACCCTGGTGCCGAGTGGTGACACGTCCGTGAGCGTTGCGTCCACCCCTGTTGTGCAGGGGACGCACCAGCGACTTCTCCGGGGTGCTGCGGGTGACCTCTGCAAAATCAGAGACGCTCGACCCGCGACGACCCGGTGTCGTCGGCTTGTACTTGCGGATTGCCATTGTGGTTACCTATCTCGCTTCTTAGTTCGTTAATTCCGCTCAGCCTTAGCTGACCGGTCCGCCAAAGATTTCGATGCGATCGCCCTCAGCGACAGTCACGATTGCGCGCTTGGTGTCCTTGCGCTTACCGATTCCGTAGCGAGTGCGCTTCGTCTTACCCTGGCGGTTTGCTGTGTTGACGGAGAGAACCTTCACGCCAAAGATCTCTTGCACAGCGATTTTGATCTGGGTCTTGTTGGCGTCCGGCCGGATGAGGAAGGTGTACTTGTTTTCCTCGAGCAGGCCGTAGCTCTTCTCCGAGATAACCGGAGCGAGCACGACGTCGCGTGGGTTGGACTTCATTACTTGTCACCCTCTTCTTGGGCTACCTCGTCGACGAGAACCTCGACCTCGACGCCGCGATCGCGCGGGCCGTTGAGGAACTCCTCGAGCGCCGCTTCGGTGTAGACCACCGCGTCGGAGACGAGTACGTCGTAGGTGTTGAGCTGGTCGGCCACGAGCAGGTGCACGTTTGACACGTTGCGCAGCGACACCCAGCCGGCCAGGTCATCGCGACCTAGTACGACGAGGATTCGCTTCTTGGGAGTATCGACGAGCGGAACCGCGGCGCGCAGTACGGCGAGCGCGTCCTTGGTCTTGACCGTGTCGCCGGTGGCAATCTCGGAGACCACGAAGATTAGATCCGCGCGAGCGCGATCAGAGAGCGCACCGCGCAGGGCGGCAGCCTTCATCTTCTTGGGCGTCTTCTGCGAGTAGTCGCGTGGCTGCGGCCCGTGGACGACGCCACCGCCGGCGAACTGCGGTGCACGGATCGAGCCCTGACGGGCACGGCCGGTGCCCTTCTGACGATATGGCTTCACGCCACCACCGGAGACCTCGCCGCGAGTCTTAGCCTTGGCCGTGCCCTGGCGCTTCGCCGCAAGCTGCGCGACGACCACCTGGTGCAACAACGAGACGTTGGCCTGTGCGTCAAAAATTTCTGGAGGCAGGTCGATGGACCGCGCCTTCTTGCCCTCGGTATCGAGGACGTCGACGGTCAAGTTACTCACTTGCCCGCACCACCCTTCGGCGACATCTCGGTTTTGACCGAGTTGCGTACGTACACAACGCCCTTGGCGTTTCCTGGAATCGCGCCCTTGATCAGCAGCAGGCCCTTTTCGGCATCGACGCGGTGGACCTTGAGGCCCATCGTGGTGACGCGGTCGCTGCCCATCCGGCCAGCCATCCGCATGCCCTTGAAGACCCGGCCCGGGGTGGCGCAGCCACCGATCGAACCCGGCTTGCGGTGGTTACGGTGCGCGCCGTGCGAGGCACCCACGCCGTGGAAGCCGTGACGCTTCATGACGCCGGCGTAACCCTTGCCCTTGCTCGTGCCGGTGACATCGACGATCTGACCCTCTTCGAAGATCTCCAGGGTGATTTCCTGGCCGATCTCGTAGGACTCTGCATCATCGGTGCGAATCTCGGCGATGTGCCGACGCGGCGTCACACCAGCCTTCGCGAAATGTCCCTTGTCCGGCTGATTGACCTTGCGCGGGTCGATCTCGCCGTAACCGATCTGAATTGCCGAGTAACCGTCGACGTCAGGCTTGCGCACCTGGGTGACGACACAGGGGCCGGCCTTGACGACGGTGACCGGGATGATCCGGTTGTTCTCGTCGAAGACCTGGGTCATCCCCAGTTTCGTACCCAAGACGCCGCGCTGCGTGCGGCTGAACTTGCTGGTCATCTGCTTGCTGTCCCTACTGACTTCAGGTTGCTAATGCTTAGTTCGCGGTGTCAGGCCGACGCGCGGGGCGGACTCTCGTCCGCGGCGTACGGCCCGAAACTGCTACTGGATGTTTACGTCGACGCTCGCGGGAAGGTCGATGCGCATGAGGGCATCAACGGTCTTCGGCGTCGGCTCAAGAATGTCGATGAGGCGCTTGTGCGTGCGCATCTCGAAATGTTCGCGCGAGTCCTTGTACTTGTGCGGCGAACGGATAACGCAGTACACGTTCTTCTCAGTGGGCAGCGGTACTGGCCCGACGACGCGAGCGCCGGTGCGGGTGACCGTCTCAACGATCTTGCGCGCCGAAGCGTCAATCGCTTCGTGGTCGTAGGCCTTGAGCCTGATGCGGATCTTCTGTCCGGCCACGCTTTGCCGTCCTTTTCATAGCTGCGACGCGTGAGTTCGTCGCGCGCTGTCTCGGGTGCTGTCTGTCTTCGTGTTGCTATTCGAACTGTGCTGTTTGAGCGGATAGTGCGGTGAGCCACTCGGTCCCGAGTCAGCAGCATGCTGGGCGGCGCCAGACAAGGCGCGTGCGTTGCGTGCGGGATGTTTCCGCTGCCACTGTTCAGGTGTCCGGGTCCTCCGGTCCACGCGGTCGGGCGTGTCGCCGCTTCCGCACATGCCTGCACGACAGAAATCCGTCGTACTGGATGTTGGTGAACCAAATGCGCTCGCGTGGAGCACGGTGCTCGGGTGGTGCTGTCGCCCTCGGCCCACGCTGTCCATTTCCCGGAAGGCTCACATATTTATGTGTCCACAGGATGGTGCAGCCGCGCGAAAGGCAACCCGTCAAGTATGCCCTACCTCGCCCATCGAACACAAACGGGGTACGGCCCTCATTTGGTGAAGCCCATCACGAGAGCGCTGTCGGCCGGTACTCATACTACTGAAATGCGTCTTGATGACCCCGAGTTTATCGCTCACCCGTACCCGACGTTCGCCACCATGCGCGCGCAGGCCGCACTCCAGTGGGACGACGACCTGCAGATGTTCATCGCACTTTCGCACGCGAGCGCGGGCGCGGTCTTGCGGAACCGTTCTCTCGGGCGGATCTGGGAGGACTTCCTGCCGGCGGCGGCGTACCCCGCTCTTAACCTCATCCACCGCCATGCGCTCCTGGAGCTCGAGCCTCCTGAGCACACTCGACTGCGGAGGCTGGTGGGGGCCGCCTTTGCGCGTGGGCACGTCGAACGACTGCGGCCACGGGTCGCCGCGTTTGCCGCTGCGCTCGCTGACGACGTAGCCGACGCCGGCGCAGACGGTTCACCCGTTGACCTGCTCCCCATCTACGCCGAACCACTCCCGGTCGCCGTGATCGGCGAGCTGCTGGGGGTGCCGCGATCGGAGTGGCAGCTGCTGCGGCCGTGGTCCAACGCAATCGTGAAGATGTATGAGTATGGCCGTAGCTCGGAGACCGAGCATGCCGCCGAAACCGCGGCGAGCGAGTTCGCCGAGTACCTGCGAGAGCTTGCGACCGGGCGGCGCAGTGACCGCGGCGACGATCTGATCTCCGATCTGCTGCGCGTGCAGGATGAAGACGGCAGCAAGATCACCGACGACGAACTGGTCGCAACCGGCATCCTGCTGCTCAACGCCGGGCACGAGGCGACAGTCAACGTCACCGGAAATGGGC
>CAJDTT010000092.1_pt1 | contig 20113 bp, 20 predicted proteins | sample 7389841 | NCBI WGS metagenome assembly CAJDTT01 (sample SAMEA7055655, study PRJEB34461) | soil metagenome | biome: terrestrial ecosystem; feature: Peninsula; material: soil | place: Antarctica | collected 2016
CCCAGTACGCCGCAGCACGTCGTACTGTGTGCAGACGGTCGTGACGTCGAGGTGTCCTACCGTTTCAACGGCGCCGGTCTGCACGCCGAGATGGACGGCCGTCCATTGGACAACCTTCGGCTACACGCCGCTACCTCTGACCGGGTTGACCTCGAGGTCGACGGAATCCGCTATGTCATTGACATCGACGCGACGACCGACGCGATCTACGCCGACAGCGGACTGGGCTGCAGCGTGGTCAGTGAGGTTCCACGCTTTCCCGAACCCGGTTCTAACGACGCACCGGGTTCACTGCTCGCGCCGATGCCGGGCACGATCGTCCGGGTTGCCGTCGAACCTGGTCAGAGCGTGAGCGCCGGGGCGGTCATCGTCGTACTAGAAGCGATGAAGATGGAACATACGCTGAAGGCGCCGCATGAAGGAACTGTTCGCGAGGTGCACGCCGAGACGGGTAAAACTGTTGACATCGGTCAGGTGCTGGCCGTGATCGAGGAGCAAACATGAGCGACGCAACGACGTATCAGCTCGAGGGGCCGGTTGCCTGGCTCACGATCAACCGCCCGGATTCTCGCAACGCGCTGAGCAAGGACGTGCGCGCGGGACTGTGGGACGGCGTGCGACGGTTCAATGACGACGATGCGGCGCGGGTTCTGGTGGTCACCGGTTCCGGCGACAAAGCCTTCTGTGCCGGTGGCGATCTGAAAGAGATGGCACAGACCTCGCTCGAGGTCCCGCCGCCGGACTTCATGCCACAGTTCGGCCGCAACATCGAGGTACCCAAGCCGACGATAGCGGCCGTCAACGGTGTTGCGTACGCCGGCGGCTTCGCGCTGGCGCAGTTCTGCGACCTCTGTGTCGCGGCCGCCACGGCGCGCTTTGCAGTCACAGAAGTAAAAGTGGGCCGTGGATCGCCGTGGGCCACGCCGCTGTCGTGGATGTTGCCGTCGCGTATCGCTATGCAGATCCTGCTCACCGGTGACCCGATTGACGCGGTGCGCGCACACGAGCTCGGTCTGGTCAACGAGGTGGTGCCTGCCGCCGAGCTGCATGCGGCGGCGCAACAGTTGGCCGAGCGGATCGCCGCCAATGCCCCGCTGTCGGTGATGGCCTCCAAGAAAACCGTGCAACTGACCGCTGAGCTACCGCTCGCGGCGGCGTACGAAGAGGCCGAACGGATCTGGGAACCTGTCTATCTAAGCGCGGACGCCCAAGAAGGACCGGCCGCCTTCCGCGATAAACGCACCCCACAATGGAAAGGTCGCTAAATGGCAGTCGACATGCAGGCCCTACTCGCCGATCTGGCCGCGGAGAGCGCGGTCATCAACGACATGGTCACGGACATTGCACCAGAGGACTGGGATCGCCTCACACCTGCTGCAGGGTGGGCGGTTCGCGATCAGGTGAGCCACCTTGCGTTCTTCGACGAGGCGGCGGTGCTTGCCGCGACGGACGCCGACGCTTTCCACAAGCAGACTGCGGACCTGCGCGACAAAGGAGGGGACCAGTTTACGGAGGAGATCGCGGTCCGCTATCGCTCGATGCCGCCTGCGGATCTGCTGCGGTGGTTTCAAAGTGAGCGCGCCAACCTGATCGAGACTTTTTCGGCGCTCGACCCGAAGACCCGTCTCCCGTGGTACGGACCTGACATGAGCGCGGCCAGCTCAGCCACCGCTCGGATGATGGAGACCTGGGCGCACGGGCAGGACATCGCAGACGCGCTGGGCTTCTCACGGGAGCCCACCGCCCGGCTGCGGCACATTGCGCACCTCGGCGTCAGCACTTACGGTTTCGCCCACGGCCTTCGGGGGCTCGACATCCCCGACGCGCCGGTGCGGGTCGAGCTCGCCGCGCCGGACGGTACGACGTGGACGTGGGGCCCCGCGGACGCCGCCGACCGGGTCACGGGACCGGCCCTGGACTTCTGTCTTGTGGTCACCCAGCGCCGCAACATCGCCGATACCCATCTGCGTACCGAAGGCGACACTGCCGCACAGTGGATGTCGATCGCCCAGGCATTTGCCGGCGCACCGGGTCCCGGTCGCCAACCGGGACAGTTTCCGGCTAGCTAAAGGAAATCACCGTCATGAGTCAGAAACGTGCCATTCGTATCGCTAACTGCTCCGGCTTCTATGGCGACCGGCTCGAGGCCGCGAAGGAGATGGTCGAGGGCGGGCCGATCGACGTGCTCACCGGGGACTACCTCGCTGAGCTCACCATGCTCATCCTGTGGAAGGCGAAGCAGAAGGACCCAGCGGCCGGCTATGCCAAGACTTTCTTGAGGCAGATGGAGCAGGTGCTCGGCACGTGTCTCGACCGCGGCATTCGCATCGTCACCAACGCCGGCGGGCTCAATCCGGCAGGGCTTGCCGAAGATCTCGCCGGCCTCGCCGAGAAGCTAGGGCTAGCGCCAAAGGTCGTCTATCTCGACGGAGACGATCTCGTCGATCGGATCGATGAGTTGACCTCGGCCGGGTTCGGTCTGGCCAACCTCGACACCGGTGAATCCCTTGCCAGCGCTGGCTTCAAGCCGGTGACGGCTAACGCCTACCTCGGTGGCTGGGGGATTGCCCAGGCGCTCGGTGCCGACGCCGACATTGTGGTCTGCCCGCGAGTCACCGACGCTTCGCTCGTTGTCGGACCTGCCGCCTGGTGGCACGACTGGAAGCGCACCGACTACGACGCGATTGCCGGCGCGATCGTCGCCGGGCACGTTATCGAGTGTGGCCCGCAGGCCACCGGTGGTAACTACTCGTGGATCGACGAGATCACTGACCGGCGTTATCCCGGGTTTCCGATAGCCGAGGTTGAGTCGGACGGCAGCAGCGTCATCACGAAGCACGACGACACCGGAGGGCTCGTCTCCACCGGTACTGTCACCGCCCAGCTCCTATACGAGATCGCGCAGCCGGCGTACGCAAATCCCGATGCGGTAGCGCATTTCGACACGGTCCAGCTGAGCCAAGAGGGCGAGCACCGGGTACGGATCTCCGGCACGCGCGGTAGCCCGCCGCCGGAAACCGCCAAGGTCGCGATTAACTACATCGGCGGGTACCGCAACACAATGACGCTCGTACTGACCGGGCTCGATATCGACAAGAAAGCCGCGTGGGCCGAACAAGAGCTGTTCGAGGTCCTCGGTGGCAAGGACCGTTTCGCTGAGGTCGACGTCCAGCTCTTGCGCTTCGACAAGACCGACACGCCAAGCAATGTTCTCGCGACGGCGCATCTGCGGATTACCGTCAAGGATCCGGATCCCCGGAAGGTCGGCCGCGTATTCTCGAATGCCACCATGGAGCTCGCGCTCGGTGGTTACGCTGGCTTCCACACCACGACGCCGCCGAGCGCCGAGAGTGAGTACGGTATCTACTGGCCGACCCTCGTGCCGGTCTCGGCTCTAGAGCAGCGCATGGTCACCCAGGACGGAACGGTGACCATCATTGCTCCAGTTCCGGGCTCGTCCCTTCCGGCAACAACGGAACCGGCTGCCGAACCCATCGCGATCCCGACCCTGTCGGGCAGTGTCCGTCCGGTTCCGCTGGGCAGCATCTGTGCCGCGCGATCCGGCGACAAGGGCGGCAACGCCAACGTCGGCCTCTGGGCGCGTGACGCGGTCGCATACTCCTGGCTGCGCCAGGCGATCACCGTCGCCCGACTGCGCGAGTTGCTGCCAGAAGCGGCCAACTTGGACATCAGTCGATACGAGCTGCCTAACGTGCTCGCGCTCAACTTCGTGATCGTCGGGCTACTCGGTGCTGGTGTTGCCTCGTCCTCGCGCCCCGACCCGCAGGCGAAAGGCCTAGGCGAATTTGTGCGCTCCCGCTACCTCGACGTGCCCGTCGAGCTGCTCGGTCCCGAGGAGCGATGAGTAGCTCGGGTGCTGCGGCTTCGACAATCACGATCAGCAGTGTCTTCCAAAACGCGTTCCGGATCTACGCTGACCGAGTCGCGGTGACCTCCGAGGACAGCAGCCAGACGTATCGCGAGGTGGGTGAACGGTCTGCGCGACTGGCTGCGGCGCTGACCGAGCTCGGCGTACGCAAAGGAGACCGCGTCGCTGTGCTCTCCGAGACCCGCCCGGAGTACGTCGAGGCCTACGCCGCGCTCGCGTCGCTCGGTGTCACCGCGCTGACTCTCAATATCCGGCTGCATGCGCGGGAGATCGAGTACTGCCTCGACTCCGGGAGACCTGTGGCGTTGTTGGTATCTGGGTCGCTGGCACATCTGGTAGAAGCGCTCCGCGATAAGGAAGGTTCGATCAGGCACTGGGTGTGCTTCGATTCCGACGAGGACACGTACGCGTCGTACGACGACCTGCTGTCGCACGCGGACACTCCGCCACCGGTGGTGGAGATCTCCGGCGACGACATCCACAACGTGCTCTACACCAGCGGGACGACCGGTCGACCCAAAGGTGCGATGATCAGCCAGTCCGCCGCGGCGGTGCGTGGGCTGCGACTGGCGCAGTGGTTCGCGCTTACCCCCGACGACGGGTTCATCGGGTGGCTGCCGCTGTTTCACTGCGGCGGCGACGAGTCGCTCTACGCGACGGTGCTCACCGGTGGCCGGTTCGCGGCGCTGCGCAAGGCCGACCCAGAGGCGATGTTCCGGGTGATCGAGCGAGACCGGCTGAGCTGGTCGTTGCTGCTTCCGGGCGTGTTGACCGACTTCTTGTACCACCCGCGGCGTACCGAGTACGACCTGTCCAGCATGCGGTTCGCGATCGGTTACGCAAACATGATGCCCCTTGTCGTACAGGAACTGACCCGCGAGTGCCAGATCGACTTTTACGATGCGTTCGGCCAGACCGAAGCTAGTTACCTTCTGGCGCATGGGGTTTCGGGCCCTGGTGAGGCGCCCTCGCTACACAAGACGCCGACTCCGCTGATGGAGGTCCGGATCGTCGACGGCGAGATGAACGAGGCTCCCGTCGGCGTACCGGGGGAATGCGTCGTACGTGGACCAAGCGTCATGTCCGGTTATCTCGACGATCCCGAAGCTACCGAAGAGGTCTTCCGTGGCGGCTGGCTGCACACCGGGGATATCTTGGTCCGGCACGAGGACGGCACACTTTCGTATGTCGATCGCGAGAAGTTCCTCGTCAAGACCGGTGGCGAAAACGTATATCCCGCCGAGGTCGAGAAGGTCATCGCGCAGATGGATGCCGTGCAGGAGGTCTGTGTCTTCGGCGTACCGGATGCCCGTTGGGGCGAGACGGTCAAGGCCGTCGTCGTACTGCGACCCGGTGCTACCGCGACTGCTGCGGATGTCGCCAATCAGTGTCGCGCTCAGCTTGCCGGCTATAAAATGCCGCGCTACGTCCAGTTCATGTCCGAGGATCAGTTGCCTCGCAGCGCGACTGGAAAACTGCAACGTCACGTGTTGGCCGCAATGCCGATATTGGGAGGCGAGTCCATATGAGCGACATTGAGATCAGCGATCACGGGCTTGTTCGGGTGCTGAGCATTAATCGTCCTGAGTGCCGTAACGCGCTCGCGGTGACAACTGTCGAGGAACTGCGCGTCGCGATCGAGGATGCGTGCCAGGACTCGGATGTCGGGGCCCTTGTGCTTACCGGGTCCGGTGGGCACTTCTCGGCCGGGGGAGATGCGCAGGTAATCCTTGGGATCATCGGTGACGATGCGGATGACGCGCCGGTGCGCGCGATGCGGTCGTTTAATCGTCTGGTGCAGGCGATCTGGGACAGCGAGCTTCCGGTGGTTGCCGCCGTCTCCGGAGTCGCGTACGGCGGCGCGTTCAACCTCGCCCTCAGTTGCGTTTCTGCCAGGTTTTCCTGCAACGCGGTGTCGTGCCCGATGTCGGTGGCGCGTATCTGCTGCCGAGGATTGTGGGCATCCACAAGGCGAAGGAACTCATGTTGCTCGCGGGTGAGATCGATGCACACCAGGCGCGTGAACTGGGTCTGGTCAGCGCCATACTGCCGGACGCGAGCGCCGTGCTCGCGCATGCCGTTACAATCGGTGCTCAGCTCGCCGAGCGTTCTCGCCTTGCCGTGTCGCTGACTAAGCGCCTCGTCAACTCGAGCACTACCGGCACCCTGCAGTCCGCGCTCGAACTCGAGGCGATCACCCAGGCGACCATCTTGCGTTCGCCGTCCGCGCGGCGCGGGTTCCAGGAGTTTCTGGACCGAGGCCGGCATACGTCCGACAGCCCGTCGCGGGCCGACTGAGGAGCCGACCGACAGTGGATTTCGCGCAAAACCCCGACCATGTAGCGCTTCGCGAGGCCGTCGGAGCCATCGCAGACAAGTACGGGGGCGACTACTACGCCCGGCACGCCGAGGCACGCCAACCGACCACGGAGCTGTGGCGCGACCTGGGTGAGCACGGGTTCATCGGAATCAACCTGCCCGAGGAGTTCGGCGGAGGCGGCGCGAAGCTTGCCGAGCTCACGGTTGTCTGCGAGGAGACCGCTGCACGAGGCACGCCCCTGCTGCTACTGCTCGTGTCCAGCGCGATTACCGGAGAAGTGATCGCGAAATACGGTTCGCCGCAGCAGAAGCAGACCTGGCTGCCACGACTCGCGACCGGCGAGGCGAAGATCGTCTTCGCCATCACCGAACCTAACGCCGGGTCCAATACGCACCGCCTCAGTACGACCGCTGCTCGAGACGGTGACGGCTACGTTCTGCGCGGCGAGAAGTACTTCATCTCCGGAGTCGACGAGGCGGATGCGATCTTGGTGGTTGCCAAGACCGGCGGCGACAGAGACCGCGCCCTCCTGTCACTGTTCATCGTTGACACCGACGCGCCGGGTCTTCACAAACAGCCGCTACCGGTGTCGGTGACGCTGCCAGAGCGTCAGTTCACGCTGCACTTCGACGACGTACATGTTCCTGCGGACCGCCTCGTCGGCACCGAGGGTGAAGGGTTCAAGCAGGTCTTCCATGGGCTCAATCCGGAGCGCATCACCGGTGCCGCATTGTGTGTCGGCATCGGGCGCTACATGCTCGACAAGGCCGCGGCATACGCCGGATCGCGAGTCGTGTGGGACAAGCCGATCGGCACCCACCAAGGTGTGTCGCATGCGCTGGCGAAGGCCAAGATCGAAGTTGAACTCGCCGCGCTGATGACCGCGCAGGCGGCCTGGCTGCACGATCAGGGCGAGCCAGCCGGCGAGGCATCCAACATGGCGAAGTACGCGGCGGCGGAGGCGGCGCTTGCCGCTGCTGACGCCGCTATCCAATGCCACGGTGGTAACGGCGTCACCACCGAGTACGGCCTGTTGCCGTATTGGGGCCTGGCGCGGTTGCTGCGAATCGCCCCGGTAAACCGAGAAATGATCCTCAATTTTGTCGCCCAGCACTCGTTGGGCCTGCCGCGCTCCTACTAGCGCAGCCACCCGGGAGGAACCCAAATGACAACTTCTGAACTCGCCTCCAACCTGATCCATCGGGTCAATGTCGGCGACAGCCTGACGCGAAGCGCGTCTCGCTATCCGAACCGGCTAGCAGTCGTCGACGGCGAGAGACGATTCACTTACGCAGAACTCAATGCGTGGGTCAACCGAGTCGCGCATGGGCTGGTAGATAAGGGATACACGCGCGGTGACGTGCTTGCGCTTGCCTCGGGAAACAGCGTCGAGTTTTTGGTCACCTACTACGCGTGCGCCAAGCTCGGAATCGTCTGCGTGCCGATCAACCTCGGCTGGCGCAGCGAAGAAGTCGCTTATGTACTCGGACATTCCGAGGCGCGCGGCATCGTCGTTGAGTCACAGTTGGTCACCGCCATGGGAGAGTCGATCACGCGGTCCGAGCAGGTGCGCGATGTCATCGTCGCGCCCGGCACCGACGCCGCCGTGGACGTGTCCATCCCAGACCGCGAGGTGATCAGTTTCGCCACGCTGGCCGAAGGCGCGTCCGACCAGGAGCCTGAAGCGTTCGTCGACGACCGCGATCCGATCAGCTATCTCTACACAAGCGGTACGACGTCGTTTCCGAAAGGTGTCGTCGGCAACCACACGGCCATCTACCTTGAGTCGATGACGATGGCGCTGGAGGCCGGGTTCGCCGCCGACGACCGGTTCGTGGCGATGATGCCGATGTTCCACACCGCGCAGATCAACTGCCACTGCACGTCCGCCGTGATGGTGGGTGCCGCGATCTACATCGAGCGTGCTTTCAACGCGGCCCGACTGCTGGGGCTAATTGAGGCCGAGCGGATTACGCAGATCTTTGGCCTGCCAATGATGTACATCGCAATGCTCGAGCATCCCGATGTGGCCCGCCGAGACGTGTCCAGCCTGCGTCGCGCACTCTACGCAATGGCACCGATGCCAGAGGCACAGTTACGCAAGTGCATCGAGGTCTTCGACTGCGGCTTCTATCTGCTATTCGGTCAGACCGAGATGAGTCCGACAGCGACTATCTTCCGTCCTGAGCACCAGCTGTCCCACAACGGCGCCGTCGGCACACCCGTCGTCAATGTTCAGGTCGCGATCATGGATGCAGATGGATCGCTTTTGTCGCAAGGAAGTCAGGGTGAAATCGTCTATCGCGGGCCGCACACGATGAGCGAGTACCTCAAGAACACGGAGGCCACGGCGGCCGCGTTTTCGTACGGCTGGTTCCACTCCGGCGACGTCGGCTATTTCGACACGGACGGGATCCTGTGGTTCAGCGACCGCAACAAGGACGTTATTAAGACCGGCGGTGAGAACGTCGCGTCGATCGAGGTCGAAAAGGCCGTGTACGCCGCCGACGCCAACGTCGCGGAGGCGGTTGTGGTTGGTCTGCCACACAGCCATTGGACCGAGGCGATCACCGCGGTCGTCGTACCTCGGCCGGGTACCACGATCGATGAGGCCGCGTTGATTGCCAAGATGAGGACGCTCGTCGATCCCTACAAGGCACCGAAGGCCGTCATCGTGGTCGACCAGTTGCCGCGTACATCAACCGGGAAGATCCAGAAGAATGTCGTACGCGATCAGCACCAAAAGCACTATGAAAGCTAGCGATGTTCCCGTGACCGCTCCCTCGGCCACCGGCCGCGTCCGTGACCCGGACCGCAAGGAAAAGATTCTCGGCGCGGCCGCAGATCTGATCGCCCGCAATGGCTATCACTCGGTGTCAATGTCCGACATCGGTACCGAAGCGGGGATCACCGGATCGGGCATATATCGCCACTTCGTCGGGAAGTCGGCGATCCTGGTGGCGCTCTTCGAGCGGATCATCGACGACTTGCTGCACGACGAGCGCGAGATCGTAGAGACCGTCGCCGACCTTGCTAACGCGATGAAGCAGCTGATCGACGGACAGGTCGAGTTCGTTGTGGGAGACCGGGAGTTGGCGCGGGTTTATCACAACGAGATTCGCAACCTGCCCGAACCGGACCAGGTGAGACTACGACGCAAACAACGCTTGTACGTCGAGGAATGGGTCCATGTACTGCGAGAGCTGCGCAGCGATCTCGATGACGCTGCGGCCCGCACGGTCGTACATGCGGCGATCGGCGCCATACAGTCGACGCTCTTTCACAATGTGGGACTGCCTGAAGAACGGCTGCGGCGGAGTCTTGCCGAGTCCGCCAGTGCGGTCCTCGGCGTAGACCGCTGATCGACCGACACCCCCTCGCGCGTGGGCGATGCGCTACTCTGAGAGCGGAAGTTAATTATGATTAGCCAGAGTCTTTGAGGAGCGTCGATGAGCCGTCGTGTCTGTGTGACGGGGATTCCAGTCGTCAACGCCAACACTAACTGCGCGTGGAGTTTGAGCAGATGAAGCCTGCCGCGCTGTCGAGTGTCTAGACCTATCGACCGGCTCTCCAAGGCTCCAGTACAGTCTCGGCCTCGGCAGCGCGTGCGTCGTGACCCTGTACGAACGAGCGGCGTAATCCGCGCGTCCCACTTGCATTCCATTTGAAAGGAACTCGACTATGCGTCGTACGATTTACAACGAGGACCACGAGTCATTCCGGTCCACAATTCGCAGTTTCATCGCAAAGGAAGTCACACCCAACTACGCCGAGTGGCAGTCGCTGGGCTATGTGCCGCACGACTTCTATAAGAAGCTCAGCGTGACGGGCGCGACGGCGTTCGACATCCCCGAGGAATACGGCGGCGCCGGTAAGACCAGCTATAAGTACCAGGCGATCATGACCGAAGAGACGGCTCGCGCAGCGGTGTCATTTGGCAATTACAACATCTCCACCGGCATCATCGTGCCGTATCTGCTCAACCTGGCCAACGACGAGCAGAAGAAGCGGTGGTTCCCGGGCGTTGCGAACGGCGAGCTCATGCTGGCGATCGCGATGACCGAACCAGGTACCGGCTCCGACCTTGCCGGAATCAAGACGAACGCACGCCGAGACGGCGGTGACTTCATCCTCAACGGCGCCAAGACGTTTATCACCGGCAGCTCGCAGGCCGACCTGATCATCGTGGTCGCTCGCACCTCGCCACCGAGCGGCGACAACCGCCGCGACGGTCTGTCGTTGCTGGTTATGGACACCACGTCGGTGGGATTCGAGGTAGGGCGACGGTTGGAGAAGATCGGCCTGAAGTCCAGCGATACGTGCGAGCTTTCGTTTACCGATGTCCACATCCCGGCCGAGAACCTCCTTGGCGAAGAGGGCAAGGCTTTCTCGTACCTTGGCAATAATCTGCCGCGGGAGCGGCTGAGTATCGCTCAGCAGAGCTACGCTCTTGCGGCGGCGGCGATCGAACACACCATCGCGTACGTCAAGGACCGTCAGATCTTCGACAAGCCACTTTCTGGCTTTCAGAACACCAAGTTTGTGCTGGCCGAGTGTGCGAGCGAGGTCGAGGCCGCGCAGGCGATGATCGACAAGGCCGTTGAGCTCGATGACTCCGGCGAGCTGACTGCCGTTGACGCAGCGAAGTGCAAGCTGTTCTGTACCGAGATGGCCGGTCGCGTCACCGATAAGTGTCTGCAGCTGCATGGCGGGTACGGTTATGTGCTCGAGTACCCGATCGCGCAGATGTATTCGGACACGCGCGTGTCGCGGATCTACGGCGGGACCAGCGAGGTCATGAAGACGATCATCGCGAAGTCGCTTGGCTTGTGAGCCGGCACGGCGTCCACGCAACCGCAGGGGCGTCATTATCGCGTCGGCCGCGGACTTGTTTCGGGTCCGCGGCTATCACAACGTCGCACTGAGCGACGTCGCCGACGCCGTGGGTGTCACGGCTCCGGCGCTGTACCGGCACGTCCGGAACAAGCAGGATTTGCTACTTGCCACGGTCAAGTCGGAGGTCGATGTCCTCGACCAACGGGTAGGTGCGGCGACTGGCCTGGAGGAGTTAATCAGCGCTATGGCTTCGGCGGCGGCTGAGCGCCGAGGTTTGGCCGCGCTATGGCAGCGCGAGGCGAGGCATCTTCCAGCGGCCGAGCGCAACGCGCTTCGCGCGCAAGTTACCGGAATCTCCGGGCACATAGCTAAACTGCTGAGCGCGGAACGCGCGGACATCAGCACCGCCGATGCCGAACTGCTCGCGTGGGGAGTTCTCTCCGTCGTCGCAAGCCTCAGTTCGCGGCGGGTGACGTCCTTTGGCCGCAAGTTGGAGACAGCCGCCAGGCACCTGGCGTACGCCGTCGTTCGCTGTTCGTTCTCGCTTCCGTCGCGTGCGGGTGCTGTTCCGGCCCCGGTAGGGGAGACCGACCCGCTCTCGCGTCGTGAGCAACTACTGTCCGCGGCGGCGAAACTGTTCGACGAACGTGGTTTTCAGTCCGTCAGTATGAGTGATATCGGTTCTGCGGTCGGTATCGCCGGACCGAGCATCTACAAGCACTACCCCAGCAAGGGTGACATCTTGGCCGCGGTGATGATCCGCGGGAGCGAGCGGATGCACGCCGGCGTCGCGGCGGCTCGTGCGGCCTCCGACCCGCGGCAAGCGCTCGCGGTTCTGGTCCAGTCCCATATCCACTTCTCGATCGAGCACAGTCATCTGATCGGGCTCCTGATCAGTGAGCGGAGCGAACTTCCCGAGAAGGAGCGGGCGGGAACTTATCGCGCGCAGCGGGACTATCTCGATCTGTGGGTCGGTATCGTCGCGGCGGCGTACCCGGAACGGACATCGGACGAGACCCGATTGGTAGTCGGTGCACTGTTCACGCTGGTCAACAACCTTGTTCGGACCGGCCGAATCGCTACCCGGTGCGATCTCGCGGACCGCCTCGCTGACCTCGCCAACGCGGTTCTGGCCAGTCAAGTCGGGTAGCGACCAGTTCCCCTCGATCCGGCGTCGACCGGAGACTCTTGCTGTAAGGGGACCTTTTCGAGCGTGACGGTTGTATCTTGCGCTGCGGCGGGAGCGCTGGAATCAGGTCGCACTTCGGCGGGAGCTGCGCCGCAGATAGTGACTTACCGACCTGTTCAGGTGACCATTTCCGCACCGGTTCCGCTTATGCGAGCGGCAACGGGTTTGCCGGTCGCCGTACCCGAGGACGGATCGCGAACTATTATGGAAGGACCGGGCGATGGGCGCGCGGTTTCAACAGGAAAATGTACTGATGACAGAGGTAACGCACGTGGCGAAGTCCCTTGGCGAGCTCGAACGTTCTGTGATGGACGTGCTGTGGGATGCCGATATAGCGATGACTGCGACCGCCATCATCACGTGCCTACCCAATCCCGAACTCAAGGCAAACACGATCCTCACTGTGCTGAGCCGGCTTGAAGGCAAGGGGTTTGTGCGCCGCGTCAAGGATGGCCGGGCGGCGGTGTTCAGTCCGACCGCGTCACGCCAGGACCATGTCGCCGGCATGCTCCGCCAGGTCCTCGACGACTCGGGCGATCCGTCCGCCGCGCTTGCGCATTTCGCTTCGTCGGTGTCGCCGGAGCAGGCGGACATTCTTCGTGGCGCACTTGGCGGCCGCCGCGAACGTAGCTCGTAACGAGAGCCGCCCAACGTGGTCGTTACGGCCGTTGCGCTTGCGGTCATGTCGATTCTGCTCGCCGACCCGATTCCGCGATGGCTCAGCAAGGCCCACTGGACCTGGCGTGATCCTGTCGGCGGGCTGATCCTTTGGCAGTCGATCGGTCTGGCGGCGGGTCTGTCACTGTGTGGCTGTTTCCTTGTCCTCGGTCTCGGCGACCTCGGGCCGTCGTTGCCTGGGGGGCTGATCGCCTTCTGGCGGGACGTGGCCGACGGCGACCCGCTGCGCGGGATCAGCGCAGCCGATGCGGCCTGCCTGCTGATCGCCGCGGCCCTGGCGTCCCGGCTGGTTTGGGCACTGCTGCGGAGCATACGGCGGGTCCTCGTCGTACGCCGGAGTCAACGTGATGCGCTCGACGTACTAGCCACCCCGTGGCCCAACGACGCCGGTGTTCTCGTACTCGATCACCCGAGTGCAGTCGCGTATTGCCTCCCTGGCAACAAATCGCGTCTTGTCATCTCTTCCGGTGCAACCGAGTGCCTTAGCCAGGATGAGCTCGATGCTGTGCTCACTCACGAGCGCGCGCATCTAAGCCATCGGCACGACTTGGTGGTACTGCCATTTGTCGCGTGGGGTGCGGCGCTGCCGTTCTCGGTCGGCGTGCGTCGGGCTCAGGCCAACGTTGCGCTGCTGGTGGAGATGATGGCCGACGACGCGGCCGTTCAGGTGGGACAGGCTGACGCACTGATCGCGGCGCTCGACCGGATGCGGCCGGCATCGGTGCGCAACCTCGGCGGGATCGACCACGACATCGCCAGCGAGGTACGTCGTCATCGCCTCCAGGAATCCTCGCACGGCACGACCCGGCTGCGGTTGGTGAGTCTGGCCACGAGTGCCCTCCTACTACTGGTGCCGACCCTTGTGATCGTCTTACCGGCGTTCGTTTAGCGCCCGAGCACCGAGTAGGAGCACCTCGGCCCGTACGGCGATGTCCGCGCCGAGCACGATTCGTTGCGTCAGCGCCACAGGTAACACGATCGCGATGATCCCGAGTGCCATCAGCCATCCGGAAACGGTGATCCAACGCCGATCCGCAACCAGCCTCTTCGGGCGCCATTCTCCAAGGAGCGGCTGTGATATCACGGCGGCCGATTGCATTATCCGAGTCTCGACGCCATCGGCTTCCCAGTCGTTAGCGCTGGGTGCCGACCTCCGGTAGCACTAGGTCCCTTATGGCGACGGGTGTTTACTGTTGTTCGCACAGTGAACGCCGACGAATGGAGCACTCACGATGCCGGTCGCGCCGAAGCATCCGTCCAGCCAGTTTGTGCAGTCGTTCGCAAAGGGGCTCTCCGTAATTCGGGTGTTCGGACCCGGCGCCGGCTCGATGACACTCAGCCAGATCGCCGAACGAAGCGGATTGCCGCGCGCCGGTGCGCGTCGGTTGTTGCTGACGCTCCGGGAACTTGGGTATGTCTCCTTCGATGGCAAGAACTTCTCACTCACGCCGAAGATCATGGACCTCGGCTACTCCTATCTGTCATCGATGGAGCTCTGGGACCTGGCTCAGCCCCTTCTTGAGGACATATCGGAGCGGCTCGACGAGACCACCTCCGCAGCGGTGCTCGACGGGCCGGACATCGTGTACGTCGTACGAGTGCCGACTCGCCGCCTCATTAGCAACGCGCTGAGCATAGGCACTCGGCTGCCCGCGCATGCGACGTCGCTCGGACGGGTTCTGCTCGGAGCGCTGAGCGACGAAGGACTGGATCGGTTCCTGTGCGCGACGAAGCTGGATCAGTTCACGCAGAAGACGATTACCGATCCGACGGCGCTTCGCGCGGCGGTACTAGCCGATCGCAAAAGGGGGTGGGCGTGGGTCGCAGACCAGCTCGAAGATGGACTTTGTGGCGTTGCGGTACCGATCCGGCGCCGGGACGGAGCCGTTATCGCGGCGATCAACATCAGTACCAGGCCGGCCCGGGGCAGCATGGCGACCGTCCGTAAGCGGCTGTTGCCAGAGCTACGCACGGCGGCCGATCAGATCGAGGCGGCTCTCAAGCTCAAGGCCTAGCTCGGGCACCCACCGCGCGGCGGTAAATCCCGGGTCGTCTTGCGGTGATCGTCCGCCGTGTGCGAATCTGTTCACACAGCGAGCTACTCGTTCACCAGGTGAACAGTTAGGAATGCGCTCATGGCTCAAGAGCCCGGTACGCAGGAGTTTGAGACCGACTTCTGGAAAGACGCCAAAAATCGGAAGTCCTGGGACGAGATCGTCCCGGGCGAGCCGCGCAAGACGGTTCCGTATGTGCTGACCCGCGAGGCGATTCAGCTCTACTGCCGATCGGTCGGAGACCTGCATCCGCTGTACTTCGACGAAGAGTATGCACGCAACAGCCGGTACGGCGGACTCATCGCGCCACCATCCATCCACATCATGCTGATGTTTGCCTGTACGCCGACCGACGACTGGATGCGTAGCCCCGGCACCATCAACGCCGGCCAGTCATGGAGCTATAACCTCCCCGCGCGGCCCGGCGACACGATAACGATGCAGGCGCGCGCCCTCGACAAGTTCATCAAGAAGGAGCGGTTGTTCGTGGTACACGACAACGTCTTCTTCAACCAACGCGACGAAGTCATATGCTCCGGTCGCGGCCAGACGATCCGCCCGATGTGAGGACAGCCGATGACCGAGTTCTTTGAAACCCTGAAGGTCGCCGACACAATCGATGGCGTCCCCTTCTCCGTCACACGCGAGACGATCCGCGAGTTCTGCGATGGTTCGCTGGACTACAACCCGCTACACCTCGACGACAACTACATGGAAAGCAGTTTCGGCAAGACACAGTTCGGCGGCATCATCATGCACGGGATGACCAACTTCGGGCTCATCACGCGAATGCTCACCGACTGGGTGTACGCCGCCGACGGCGAACACCGACGCCTCGAAACTCGGTGGCGGGCGCCAGTTAAGCCAGGAGACACGATCACTCCTTCCGGGGTGGTGAAGGCGAAGCAGGTGACCACGCAGTCGCAGTGGGTAGTCATCGACATCGAGGTGAAGAACCAGCGTGACGAGATCGTTGCGACCGGCGAAGCCATCGTCGAGTTCCCGCCCCGAGTGCCCGCGTCGACATGAAGGCCGCGACATGGACATCGTGATCGCCGGCGGTGGTATCGGTGGCCTGACCGCTGCATTGAGCCTGCACGCCGCAGGCATCACCGAGGTCACCGTCGCCGAGGCGGTGCTTGACGTCAAGCCGATCGGCGTCGGCATCAACTTGCCGCCGCATGCGGTCCGTGAACTGACCGAGCTCGGCCTAGGTGACGGACTGGCGACGCTCGGCGCTCAGTCGACCGAGCTCGCTTACTACGACGCAGCAGGAGAGCTGATCTGGTCCGAGCCAAGGGGTCTCGCCGCAGACTATCGTTGGCCGCAATATTCTGTACACAGAGGAAAACTTCAGCTACTGCTCGCCAAGGCGGTCACGGCACGCCTCGGCGCCGCCGCGGTGCGCTCCGGTCTTCGCCTTGTCGACTTTCACCAGGACAACGAAAGCGTGTCGTGTGACTTCCAGGAGCGGCGGTCGGACTCGCTAACAGCTACGACCTCGTCGCTTCTGATCGGTGCCGACGGGATCCGTTCGACGGTACGCCGGGTGCTGCGCCCGGACGAAGGACCGCTTTCCTGGAGTGGATGGCTGATGTGGCGCGGCGTCACGTGGGCGCCGTCGTTCCTCAGTGGTACCTCGATGGTCATCGTCGGCGACGAGATACAACGTGTCGTCGCCTACCCGATCTCCGGACCACGGGACGACGGGCTAGTACTGATCAACTGGATCCTGTCGCGGCGTACCGACGGGACGACGACCGAGACCGAACGCGGTAACTGGACCCAGCCCGCCGACCGGCGCGACCTTGTGCAGTACGTCGACTCGATGTGCTTCGATTGGCTCGATATCGCCTCGCTCATAGGCAATGCGGAGGCAGCATACGAGTATCCGAAGGTCGACCTCGAACCGCTCGAAAGGTGGACCGAGGGTCGGGTGACGCTCCTGGGTGACGCCGCACATGCGATGTATCCGTTTGGCTCGAATGGCGCGTCGCAGGCGATCATCGACGCTCGGGTACTCGCGCTGGACCTTGCGACTCATCAGGACGAAAGGGAGGCTTTAGCGTCGTACGAACAGAAGCGAAGGCTCGTGACTGCCCAGGTGCAGTTGGCGAATCGGCGGCAGGACGGCGAAGTGATGGCTCGTGTCAGCGAGCTGGCGCGGGGCAGCGCGGTTGGCGACGCCGCCGACGAACTGAAGTCGGTCGAGGTGCAATATAAGCGTCTCGCCGGTTTCGAGGCCGAAACGCTGAATACCCGGCCGTCGCTGAGTGTCCCCGGCCGCGAGGGCTGAGCCGCACGAGGTAGGCCGAATAAGTTAGGCAGGAGTAGGTATGTCAGGCGCGTTGTCACACATCAAGGTGCTCGATCTTTCGCGGGTGCTCGCCGGACCGTGGTGCACCCAGAACCTAGCGGACCTCGGTGCCGAGGTGATTAAGGTCGAGCGTCCTCGCGTCGGCGACGACACCCGCAAGTGGGGACCGCCGTGGCTGCGCGAACCCGATGGCAGTGACGGTCCGGACTCGACGTACTACGCCGCAACCAACCGGGGCAAGAAGTCGATCACGCTGGACATCTCGACTCCCGAGGGTCAGGACGTCGTGCGCGAGCTCGCGAAGCAATGCGACGTCGTCATTGAGAACTACAAGGTCGGCGACCTCAAGCGGTACGGCCTGGACTATTCCTCGCTCAAGGAAGTCAACCCGGCGCTCGTCTACTGTCCGGCTACGATTTTGTGTTTCAAGGCATCGGTGGGCTGATGAGCATCACCGGCGAGCGGGACGACCGGCCTGGCGGCGGCCCACAGAAGGTCGGGATTGCTGCGGCCGACGTGTTTACCGGGATGTACTCAAGTGTGGCGATTCTTGCCGCGCTCAACCACCGCGCCGTGAGTGGTGAAGGCCAGTACATCGATATGGCGCTGCTCGACTGCATTATCGCGGTCGGCGGCAACCAGGGCGTCGGCTATCTGACTACTGGCGAGGCGCCCGGGCGGTACGGCAATGAGCACGCGAGTCTCGTGCCATACCAGGTGTTCTCCACTGCAGACAGCGAGATCGTCGTGGCAGTAGGAAACGACAGCCAATGGGCGCGCTTCTGCGACACGATCGGGCGTAACGACCTCGCGAGCGACGAGCGCTATCGGGTGGTCGCCGGCAGGGTGAACAACCGCAGCACGCTGATCCCGGAGCTGTGCACGACGATGCTCGAGCGGCCGACCGCCGAGTGGGTGCAGATGCTCGAGGCGGTCGGCGTACCGTGCGGCCCGATCAACAACTACCAGCAGGTCTTCGAGCTGCCGCAGGTGAAGCACCGTGGGCTACGCGTCGACGTACCGACCGCCTCGGGTGGTGCCGTTCCGTTGATCGCCAGTCCGTTGCGGTTGACCGGTACGCCGGTCGAGTATGTCCAGGCTCCGCCGACATTGGGTGAGCACACCGACGCCGTACTGGCGGATATGTTGGGCAAGGCGCCAGAGCAGATCGCGGCGCTGCGCGAGCAGCGAATCATCTAGCGCAGGCTGTCACAAGGGGCTGCTTGACGATGAAGGATAGAAACTCGACCCCGGTCTCGCGAGACGCCTTTCCTCCCGACCTGGTGGTGTCGGCCGCCCACCTGCTCGACAATCCTTCTCGGAATCGCCTTTACATCGATGTTCGGCTTGGTGAGCCCGAAGACGAGTACCTCGACTTCTACAAGTGTCATATACACGGCGCGATCCATGCGCAGATACGAGACGTGTTCGCGTCCACGCCCACGGAGTCAACGGGAAATCTTCCACTGCCAGACGTCACGGAACTTGAAGGGCGGCTAATGGGATGGGGCGTCGACAAAGACACCGAGCTGGTCGTCTATGGCCGATCGCCGGCTATGGCTGCGCGAGGATGGTGGACGCTGACCTGGGCTGGGCTGGGCTTGAGCACGTCCGGATACTGGATGGCGGGTTACGTGCGTGGAAGGAAGCCGGCGGCCCCGTCGCCGAGGGTGAGCAGCCGCTGCCTGCGAGACGTGGCGAACTGCTAGAGCTACGAGGTGGGCACTTGCCTGAGGTGTCCGGTGCTGAGATCGGCGATCTCGGCAGTGGGGTGATCCTCGTAGATGCGCGTGACGAGAGTGCGTACAAGCTCGGCCACATCCCACACGCGATCAGCCTTCCCGCTGCCGATCAATGGAATCCGCGAACCCTGCTTCGGACAGCGCCTGAGGTGGCCGATATCTATGCGGAGGCGGGGATCCACGCCAATAGCGAGGTTGTCGTGTACTGCGGCGGTGGCGTGCTATCGGCTCTCGAGGTCCTTACCTTGAAGTCGTCCGGGATAGAAGCCCAGCTGTACGTGGGATCGTGGTCCGAATGGGTCCGCGACGCGGAGCGTCGTGCGCTCTCCGTCGTGAATGGGCCATTCGGTTAGGGGATGCGGAATGAGCAGCGACTGTCTCGAGACCGACGTCATCATCTGTGGTGGGGGACCCGCCGGCCTGGCACTCGCGTACCTCCTCGGACGCGCGGGGGTCGACGTTCGTCTGTTTGAGAAGCGATCGACCACGACCCAGCTGCCGAAGGGGCAGTATGTGCACGCGTCGACCGGTGAGCTTTACCGGCAGTGGGGCGTCTGGGACCTACTCGAGGGTCGTGGTTGGGAAATCGCCAAGTCCAACGGCCAGGGGTTCTACGTCACGATCAATGGCGGCCCCGTTTACGAGGTTCGTCAGTCATCAGGAACATTCGAGGAGTACGTCGCTAAGTGGCACAACCTCGCGCCCGTCTATCCCCGCAAGGTAGCGGCCTCGGACTACGAAGCAGCGCTTCTCGAACGTGCGAGATCCTTTCCTTCAGCCCATATTGCCTTCAACAACCGCGTGGTTGACATCGCCGAGGTCGGCCAACAGCGTTACGAGGTGCGCGCGGTCGACACCGACTCGGGAGTCAGCACCACCGCCCGCGCCCGCTACGTAGTTGCCTGCGACGGCTCACACAGCTTCGTGCGCAACCGACTTGGTAAAGGGCAGGACCACGGCCCAGCTTTCGAGAACCACGTGCTTGTTGAGTTCGATGCGCCGCTGGGTGACACCGTTGGCATGGGAGGGTTCTTTCACTCGTTTGTGATGCACCCGCGCTATGCGGGGTGGTTCGGAAGCCAGAACCC
>CAJDTT010000045.1_pt1 | contig 19406 bp, 17 predicted proteins | sample 7389841 | NCBI WGS metagenome assembly CAJDTT01 (sample SAMEA7055655, study PRJEB34461) | soil metagenome | biome: terrestrial ecosystem; feature: Peninsula; material: soil | place: Antarctica | collected 2016
TCCATCGCCTTCGCGGCCTTCAGAACCATCAGCCGCATAGCCTCGATCTCGATCCGAGCCCGCGAGATTTTCTCGAGATTACCGCCCAGCTTCGCCAGCGGCTGACCGAACGCCTCACGCGACATACCGCGCTTCACCATCAGATCAAGAGCAACCTCAGCCTTCCCGATGGTCCGCATGCAGTGATGAATCCGGCCCGGGCCCAAACGCACCTGGGAGATCTCGAAACCCCGACCCTCACCAAGCAGAATGTTGGACTCCGGCACCCGCACATCAGTGAACTTGATATGCATGTGTCCGTGCGGCGCGCCGTCGTGGCCGAAGACATGCATCGGGCCGACGATCTCGACTCCGGGCGTATCGATCGGCACCAGAATCTGGGAGTGCTGGCCGCTCCGTGAGCCGCCGGAGTTGGTCTTGACCATCGCGATCATGATCTTGCAGCGCGGGTCTCCGGCGCCGGAGATGTAGAACTTCTCGCCATTGATGACCCAGTCATCACCATCGCGCACCGCACTGGTGTGGATATTCTTCGCATCGGAGGAGGCCACGTCCGGCTCGGTCATCGCATACGCCGACCGGATCTCGCCCGCCAACAGCGGCTCCAGCCACTGCTGCTTCTGCTGCGCCGTACCGACCCGCTCAAGGACCTCCATGTTGCCGGTGTCCGGCGCCGAACAGTTCATCGACTCCGACGCGAGCGGGTTCTTGCCCAGCTCCACCGCGATGTAGGCATAGTCCAGGTTCGACAGGCCCTCACCGGTGTCGGCATCGGGCAGGAAGAAGTTCCACAGGCCTTCCTCCTTGGCCTTGTCCTTTGCTGTCTGCAGCACCTCAAGCTGTCCTGGGGCATACGTCCAGCGGTCCGTGTGGCCCTCGCCAAGACGCACGAACTCCTCATGCATCGGCTCCACCGTCTCGGCGATGAACTTCTTGACATGCTCAAGAAGTGGCAGTGCCTTCTCGGACATGCGTAGGTCGTTCATGGCATCGAAGGGATCTGTCGTGCCGACTGACGTGGATGTCGCATTCTCGGTCATGTTTGCTCCGCTCTGTGGTGCGCTGGGGTTTATCCACAACCTATCCGAAGCGGTGAAGCGCACGGTGTCCGGCTGCTTGTGCGCGACCGGTGAAGTGGCCGTGTAAGGGGACTTCGTGACGGATCGCGTTAGCGGCGGGGAATCAGGACGGTGTAGTCGAAATCAAGTACGACGGCTCCGTCGTACTTGCCGTCTGCGTCCTTGTAGGGGTACGTCGAGCAGTCCCGGTCTTTGGTCGCGACCGTGCGTACCCGGAGGGCGCCGACGTCTGTCCGGCCCGGAAGCTCAGTGCGATCGAGGATCTGCGACCAGGCGTAGATGGTGTCTCCGGCGAACGTCGGATTGGTGTGCGAGCCGCCGTTGATCGCCGCGACGTACTGAGCGTTGGCCAGGCCGTTGAAGGAGAGGGCGCGGGCGAGACTGATGATGTTGCCGCCGTAGATGAGCCGGCGACGGTTGCGGCTTTGGCTCTGCGTGTGCTGGTTGAAGTGCACCTTGGCGGTGTTCTGATACAGCCGGGTGGCGATCATATGCTCGGCCTCTTCGATGGTCATACCGTCGATGTGGTCGATTTTTTCCCCGGCTTCGTAGTCGTCCCAGAGGAACTCCGAGCCGGCGAGCGTGCGGTCGTAGGACCGCCCGGTGAGGTCGAACGGCACGTTGAGTTCGGCCACGTCTACGGCACCGGGAAGTTCTGGTAGGACCGTTTCGGGTGCGGCCGCTGAAGGGTCTTTCTTGTTGACCATGACCCATCGGACGTAGTCGACGACCATCTCACCGCGCTGGTTTACGCCGACTGTGTTGACGTAAACGACTCCAGTCTTGCCGTTGCTGTTCTGTTTCAGGCCGACGATTTTGGAGGTCGCCGTGAGAGTGTCGCCCGGGTACGCCGGGACGCCGAATCTGCCGCCGGCGTACCCAAGGTTCGCAACCGCATTGAGCGAAATGTCTGGCACGGTCTTGCCGAATACAAGATGGAACACCAGCAGAGGGTCGACCGGCATGGCGTCCATCCCCATCGACTGGGCAAACGTCGTGGCGGAGGTCAAAGCGAAGCGGGAGCCGTACAGAGCGGTATAGAGCGCCAGGTCGCCTTCGGTGATCGTGCGCGGCGTTGCGTGCGTGATCTGCTGTCCGACGCTGAAGTCGTCAAAATAGTTACCCGGCTGCGTCTTTTCGGTCATGTCCTCGCCTGCCTCGTTTGGATGGTCGGGACCAACGGTAATAAACGCCTCTTCGTCGATGCCCGGAGGGCACTTGATCCCGCGCGTTCGCGGTGCGGGATCAAGTGCACTTACCGTGCTACAGCTGCGAGTCCACGTCGCCCGGACGTGCCGGCCATGTCTCGTCGAGAATCTTTGGGTAGTCCACGCTGACCCGGCCAGGGAAGTGAGCCGGACGTTTCTCGAGGAAAGACGTGACGCCTTCGGCCGCGTCCTTGCCCTGACCTAGTTCGAAGATCGCGCGGGAGTCGGCGCGGTGCGCGTCCCACGGAGACGACGCACCGAGCATCGACCACATCAGCTGGCGCGATACCGCGACCGAGATCGACGAGGTGTTGTCGACGATTTCGCGGGCGATCTCCTTCGCGGCGTTGAGAGCTTCGCCATCCGGTACAACGCGCGACACGAGTCCGCCAGTGTGCGCCTCGGCAGCGGGGAACACCCGTCCGGTCGAGACCCACTCCATCGCCTGGGAAATACCGACGATGCGGGGCAGGAACCAACTCGACCCAGCCTCCGGGGAGATGCCACGGCGAGAGAAGACAAACCCGAATTTCGCCGATTCAGCGGCGATTCTGATGTCCATCGGCAGAGTCATGGTGACGCCGATCCCGACCGCGGGACCGTTGATTGCTCCGATAACCGGCTTGCGGCAGGCCGCGATCGTCATCGTCACCGCGCCGCCGCCATCGCGAGGGATGCCGTCGATGGTGCCGAAGTCTTTGCGCTCTTCCGAGCGGGTCTTGTCGTTGGAGTCGAAGGTTGCTCCGCCGCGGCCGAGGTCCGCCCCCGCGCAGAATCCGCGTCCCTCGCCGGTCACGATCACCACCCGCACGTCGTCGTCACTGTCGGCCTGCTTGAACGCGGTGATGAGCTCACGGGCCATCTCGGTGGTAAAAGCGTTGAGACGGTCTGGACGGTTGAGGGTGAGGATGGCGACGCCGTCTTCGACGTCGTACTTGATCGCGGTGAAATCGCTCATGGGCTGGCCTCCGGAGTGGGAAATGTCCCTTCATCATGGCGTACGCCGAAGCCAAGGTTGTATGGCAGTCGTGAATCCGAGGCACGGGCCGGTGGCCTGGCGAGCATGTGGTGAGATAAGTTGACGACTAAGTCAACCGGTACCCAGGGAGTAGCGCATGAAGACGAGAATTACCGAACTGCTGGGGACCGAGTACCCCATCGTGCAGGGTGGCATGCACTTTGTGGGACTGGCCGAGCTTGCCTCCGCCGTTTCTAACGCCGGCGGCCTGGGCATCATCACCGCGCTTACTCAGAAGACACCGGAAGATCTCGCGGCAGAGATTGAGCGCTGTCGCCAGATGACCGATAAGCCGTTCGGCGTCAACTTGACCTTCCTCCCGACGCTGAACCCGCCGAACTACGAGGCGTACGTGCAGGCCGTCATCGATGGCGGAGTGAAGATTGTCGAAACCGCGGGAAACAACCCGGCGAAGTGGCTGCCGATCCTCAAGGAAAACGACATCAAGGTCATCCACAAGTGCACCTCGGTGCGGCACGCGCTCAAGGCCGAGTCCATCGGCTGTGACGCGGTGAGTGTTGACGGATTCGAATGTGGCGGGCATCCCGGCGAAGACGACGTGCCCAACATGATTCTGCTGCCACGCGCGGCCGAAGAGCTCACGGTGCCGTTCCTGGCATCCGGTGGCATGGCAGACGGCCGGTCGCTGGCGGCCGCGCTGTCGCTCGGGGCCGACGGCATGAACCTCGGCACCCGGTTCATGGCGACCGTCGAGGCCCCCATTCACGACGCGGTCAAGCAGGCAATCGTGGCGGCGACCGAACTCGACACCCGACTGGTGATGCGGCCGCTGCGCAACACCGAGCGGGTGCTGACCAACCCCGCCGTCGAGCGCCTCCTGGAAAAAGAGCGGGAACTCGGTAGCGCCATCAAGTTTGAAGACATCATTGATGAAGTTGCCGGCGTGTACCCACGGGTCATGCAGGAAGGCAAGCCGGACTCCGGAGCCTGGTCGTGCGGCATGGTCGCCGGCTTGATCAACGACATCCCCACCTGCAAGGAACTCATCGACGGGATCATCGCGCAGGCCCGCAGCATCGTCAACGATCGCCTCGTCAAGCTTCTGGCGTAAGTCGATCGGCGGCAGACATGGTTGACGGGCTCGGACGGTACGGCGTCTGGCGGCGCGAATCACTCGTGTCGCCTGAGTTGGCGCGCGCACTCGAACAACTGGGCTTCGGTGCGGTGTGGCTGGGTGCGGCACGCGGCGACCTGAAGGTGGTCGAGGAGTTGCTTGATGCCACGACCGGGCTCAGGGTCGCGACCGGAATCGTGAACATCTGGAACGATCCGGCCGCCGACGTTGCGGCGGCGTACCAGCGGGTCGAGGCGCGTCATCCCGGTCGATTCCTGCTTGGGATCGGCGCCGGTCATCGTGAGGCCGTTGGTGCGGCGTACGTGAAGCCCTACCAGGCGGTGGTGGACTACCTCGACTCGCTCGACGCGGCCGGCGTACCCAACGATGCCCGCGTGCTGGCGGCGCTCGGCCCGAAGATGGTGCAACTGGCGGGAGATCGCGCGGCCGGCGCCCACCCATACTTAGTCACGCCGGAGCATACGGCGCAGGCCCGCGAGATTCTCGGCGCCGGCGTACTTCTGGCTCCCGAACAGAAGGTCGTCCTGCAGACGGACGCGAACAAGGCGCGCGCGATTGGACGCCCCGCCGTCGAGAAGCCCTACCTCCACCTGCGTAACTACACAAACAACTTGCGTGAGTTCGGCTTTGACGACGCCGATCTCGCCGACGGCGGTAGCGACCGGCTGATCGACGCCCTCGTGGCCCGCGGTGACGCGCGCATGATCACTGAGCGACTGAATGAACATCTCGATGCCGGGGCCGATCATGTCGCGATTCAACTGTTGAGCGCTAAAGGTGACGACCCGGTCCCCGGTTATGAGGCCCTCGCCGAGGTGTTGTTCGGATAGCGTGCCTCATCCGGCCAAAGTTGTCGGGGGCATTCTCTACGGTTAGGTCTCTGGCGCGTCGGGCCTGACCGGAGGAGGATGATCGCGTGCACAAGGTCGCAGTCGAGGCGGCACGGTTCCTCGCAACGCATGCCGATCAGCAGATCACGCTGCATGATGTCGCCGACCATGTCAGCTACAGTCCGTTCCACCTCGCGCGGTCCTTCGAGCGGGAGATCGGCGTGCCGCCGGGGCAGTATCTGGCGGCACAGCGCTTCCAGCGTGCCAAGCAGATCCTCATCACGCGCGACGACTCGGTCCTCGACGTTTGTTATGCAGTCGGCTTCAACTCGGTCGGCACCTTCACCTCCAGGTTCCGGTCGGCCGTCGGCGTAACACCGACCCAGTTCCGGAGGCTGCCCGATCAGATCGCGACACCGGCCCGGCCCGTCACGCGTGCCGGTCCGGCCCGGCCCGGCGCGGTCGTGACCGGTGCGGTCCGGCTGTCCCCCGCAGCGGCCATGCTGTCGGGGGCCGCACCGTCGATCTACGTGGGTCTCTTCGCACGACGAGACCCGCATGGCATTCCGGTGACCGGTGAGTTGCTCACCGGTACGACGCACTACGTACTGACCGGCGTACCTCCGGGGACCTTCTGGGTGCTCGCCTCTGCGCTGTCGCCGCATGCCGACAGCCTGGCGCAACTCTTGCCACAACAGACGATCGGCGGCGGTGCCCCGCAGCCGGTCCACGTCAGTCCCATCAACCTCACTTATCGTCGCGATCTGTTTCTCGATATTGCCGCGGACTGGGCCGCACCGATCGTCGTCGCGCTGCCCGCGCTCGTGACGGCAGGTGCGCAAGATCGAAGAAGACAAGCCTGACACTCGCCGTTCACACTGGGTGGCACCGCATCTGCGGCGTAACCACCTCTAGGGAGACCCACAATGCCTGCACGCGATGCCTCAACATCCCCGGTCGGCGCTCCATGCTGGATTGACCTTTTCAGTTCTGATACCGACCGTGCCCAGGACTTCTACGGGACGCTGTTCGGCTGGACCGGCCTAGCTACCGGTGACGAGTACGGCGGCTACGTCAACTTCAGCAAGGATGGCAAGCAGATCGCCGGCATGATGAAAAACGACGGCAGCACCGGACAGCCCGACGGCTGGACGGTCTACCTCAGTGCGCCGGACGCCGAGACCACCGCCCAGACCGCCGCCGCTGCGGGCGGGCAGATTGTCGTGCCGACAATGGAAGTACCGGAGCAGGGTTCAATGGCCGTGGTCGTCGACACCGGTGGTGCAGTGGTCGGGATCTGGCAGCCCACCGGACACCCCGGCACCGAGACCCTCGCCGAAGCGGGAGCTCCGTGCTGGTTTGAGTTGCTGACCCGCGACTACGCCGGGTCAGTTCGCTTCTACGAGCAGGCCTTCGGGTGGACCGTCGACGTCATGAGCGACACCGACGAGTTCCGCTACAGCACATTGACCAAAGATGACCAGCCTTACGCGGGAATCATGGACGCCGGCCGCGTCCTGCCCGACGACGTGCCGGCACATTGGACCGTCTATCTCGGTACGGCGGACGTTGATGCCGCGCTCGTTCAGATCAAGAAACTGGGCGGCACGATTATCCAGCCAGCGGAGGACTCTGCCTATGGTCGAGTCGCGCAAGTGGCCGATCCAACGGGCGCAGCGTTTAGGATCGTCTCGGCGTGATCGCTAGCGACCGGGCGTGACGAATTGGCCGTCGGCGTATCCCGCCGCGGCCTGCTGGGCGGCCTTGTAGTGGATCTTCTTGCCAGTCGCGGTGACCGGCAACGAGTCCACGAAACTATATGCGCGAGGGCGTTTGTAGTCCGAGAGCATCGAGTGCGCGCGGCAGTGTGCATCGCACTCGTCCGCGGTCAGCGATTCTTCGGACCGTACGACGAAGGCGACGACTTGCCTGCCCCACGTGGGATCTGGAATCCCAACGACCATCGAGTCGGTGATCTTCGGATGCTCGTTGAGCGCCGCTTCGACCTGCACCGGATGCACGTTTTCACCGCCGCTGATTATCATGTCGTCCTTGCGCCCGACGATCGTGACGTAGCCGTCGGCGTCCCACGTGGCAAGGTCGCCAATGTAGAGCCAACCGTCCCGAAACTTCGCCTCTTGTTGCTCTGGGGAGTTCACGTAGCTGAAGCCGCTCTTCGGTGACCGTACGACGACCTCACCAACTTCGAGGTTGTCTCGCGCCGCCCACTCGTCCGGTGCGGCGAATCCGTCCTCCCGCAGGCACACCACGGCGACGTCGTCGTCGGTGCACGAGCGCCCGGCAGAACCCGCGTGGTCGGGCAGGTCTGTTGGGCGCAGGAACGTATTCCAGAACGCCTCGGTCGTGCCGTACCCGTTGAAGATGTTGGGCGTGAGCACCCGTTGGTAACGCAGCGTGGCTTCCCGTTCAAGTGGGGAGCCCATCGTGACGATGCCCTTTAATGTCGAAAGGTCGCGCGGTTGTTTCTCCTGTACGGCGGCCAGCATCGCGAGGTTCGTCGGCGCGCCCACCAGGAACGTCAGGTGATAGCGCTCGACGTGATCGAGGCACGTGGCCGGGTCGAACACGGGCAGTGGTACGACGCTCGCGCCTAGGTAAAAGCAGGGGTTCGGGCCGCCGGAGTAGAGCCCGCCGCGATGAAACCACGGCGTCATATTGAGTGTGCGGTCGTTCGGCGAGAGCGGGAAATGCATGATGACGTCGTGCGCGGTGAAAATCTCGACGAGGCTGTTGAGCGCGACGCCCTTGGGCATGCCCGTCGTACCCGACGTGTAAAGCCGGGTCGTTTCGTTGTACGTCGAGCGGTCGAGTGGCGGCAGGTCAACCGCCGACGCGGGCAGGTCGTCAAAGCGGATCGCGCCCGGCAGCGGGTCCTGCGGTCCGATGCAGACGAGCAGTGGCGGCCGATGGTCGGCGAGATTGAGCGCTTCGGCGGTTGCCTCACGGATCGACCCGTCGTAGATGAACGCCGCAGGTTTGCTGTCGTCGAGGACGTACGCGGTCTCGCCCGGCGCGAGCCGATAGTTGATCGGCGAGCCGATGATCCCGGCGGCCTGAGTTGCGAGGTAGAGGTGCGCGAACTGCGGACTGTTCATTAGCTGGTAGACGACTACCTGCTCTGGCGCGACTCCGGCGTGCAGCAGGCCGGTCGCGACTAGATCGACCTGCTGGCCGAGCTCGGCGTACGTCCACGTGGTGTCGGTGACCGGGTCGATGATCGCAAGCGAGTGAGCATAACGGTCCACGTTTCGTCGGAATCCCGCGATGTAACTGAATTCCTTCTCGATGAAGTTGCGGAAGATTGTCGAGTCGTAGGTCGTCACGCCTGCCCCCAGAATTTGTGCCTCGCTTGGGCCGATCGTAGTGCCGGCCTTGCTCATCCGGCCATAGTCAGGCCGCCGCTCACGCTGAGCACTTGCCCGGTGATGTACGACGCGGCGTCGGAGGCGAAGAATACGACCGCGGCAGCAACTTCCTCGGGTTGACCGATTCGGCGAAATGGAATCGCCTTCGTCAACGCGGCCTTGAGCTTGGGGTCGAATGACTGGAACAACGGCGTATCGGTGGGGCCGGGGCATACGCAGTTGACGGTGATCTGGTGCCGGGCGACCTCGCGCGCGATCGACTTTGTCAACGCGATCACGCCACCTTTCGCGCCTGCGTAGATTGTCTCTCCGCTGCTGCCTACCCGACCCGCGTCGCTGGCCACGTTGACGATTCTGCCCCTGCCGTTGGCGATGATGCCAGGCAGAAACTCGCGGCACATAAATACTGGACCCAGATAGTTGACGGCGGTGATCTTGCGGGCGAACTCGTCCTCGGCGTCGATGAACCTGCCCATCCGATCCCATCCGGCCGCGTTAATGAGGATTGTCGGTGCGCCGAGTTCATCGGTGACTGCGGCGCGCAGCCGGCGCACCGAGTCCGGTTCGCTGATGTCGACGGCGTAGCCGCGCGTCAAGTTTGGGCGCGCCGCCGCGACCTCGTCCGCACCATCTGCATCGAGGTCCGCTACCGCGACCTGGACACCGATCGCGGCGAGTGAGTGCACGATCGCGCGACCAATTCCCGATGCGCCCCCTGTGACTAGGGCGACCTTGTCCGTCATCGCGCAGTCTCCGATACCTCGTCAAGGAAGATGTCGTAGCTCATTACTGTCCTTCCACTAGTGGGTAGCTGAGCGGTTACGGGGTGAGCAGATCTTGGTATTTGCGGCGGCGGCGTGGGTCGATCGACGCCCGCAGGATGAGCGCGGTCTGGCTCTTAACGTATTCGTCGAGTGTGTAACGAGACTTGAAGTGCCAATACTTGAGCGACCACATCTGCGCGAAGATCATCAAGTTGTAGGTGAACAGGTCGACATTCACGTCGATGAGTAGACCCTCGGCAACTGCAGTATCGACCGCGTCGCTCAACGGCTGGCTAGTCTTCAGCTCAAGATTCATGATCTGCTCGCGCCCCTCCCTGTCGAGAGTCTTGCCGTCGCGGTAGGTCAGGAGAGCCGCCTCCCGGTGTTCGTCGATGATCTCGCAGTAGGCGCGGAATCCCGCCGCGATTCGGTATATTGGGTCGTCGCCAGCCTCGTCCATCGCCCGCGGGATCCGGTTGGCGAACGAGTCGAGCACATCGACAATGACGCCGAGCAGGATCTCCTGCTTGCCACCGAAGTAGCGGTAGATGAGCCCGACGCTCATCTCCGCCTCGTCGGCGATTGACTGCATTGACACCCGGTGAAACCCGTCGCGAACCATGAGCTGGGCGGCCGCGGCGAGGATCTGCCGCATCCGCCACTCGGTCCGGGCCGCCTGCACGCCGTCCTGGCCGGATTCCAATTCGGCTCCCGATGGGATTGTCACATTTACTCCTTGACACTGACGCAAGTCGAATGAATACTCATTCATTGTGAATGATGCTTCATTCATTATGCACCGCGACACTAGCGTTTACTTGTCAATAAAGTTCTCGTTTCCGGGGGGAGACGGTAAAGATGCGCGTAGGGGTGCACACGGGGGGACAAAGGTCAGTGATGCGGCCTCGACGCAAAAGGGGGAGCAGCAAGTCTGCTAGCGCAGCCGCATCACCGACGTTTCGCTTTTAGCCGCCTATCGCGCTCGGCCGCAATTCAAAAGAAGCGCACGCCTGGACAATCTTGGGCCAGCTGTAGGTCATCGGGATTAGCTCGCAGCGTGACCATTTGTCATGCTGGTCGAGGTAGTGCGGACTACGCGGGTCCCCCGATACACCACTGAGCACGATCCAGGTCGAGTTGTCCCAGTCGCCGACGTCGAATACGTAGCGTGCGACCGCGCCGGTAACGCCGCGGAAGGCGGCCGCTGACGAGCATCCGTTCATCCAGACTGTGTCATTATCGCCGCCGACCGGTGCACCTTCAGGACTGAGGTCGGCGTCCGGGAAGACGGTGGCAAGCGGATGAGTCAGTGCCGCGTGGTGGTCTTCCTTCCAGGGGCCCGGCGAGGGCTCGGCAGCCGTACGCCGAACCGCCTCGATCAGGGCTTGGGACCAGTCCCAGCCGCCGAGCAGAGATGCGTCATCGGTGCGCATTAGATTAGGAAGTGACCACCACAGCTGGTCGACGGGTGAGACTCCGGGCGGCGTTTTGGTGAGAGGCGTGCCGACGACGGCGCCGAGGCCAGACCGCTCGAGGACGATCGCAGCAAGGTGGCGGCGTACACGCGCATAGAGCGTCGCCGCGACAGACTCACCGTCCATTCGGCAGTCCCACGATGCGATCGCCGACAGCACCTTCTGTGACGATTCGTCGCCCGAAACCAACCTTCCCAGCTTCGTTTGAAACAGCGTCGCCGGGATGCTCAGCGAGTCGTGGTGGATTCGGGACATGTCTTCCAGCGTCGCCCGCGGCAGTTCCTCCAGCAGCGACTCGATACGACGTACCCGGTTTGGCGGATGACTGTCGGTCGTGAAGTAGTCGCCGCTACTCGTTGTGCGGTCCACAACACGGTTGTTGGCAGTTGCGATATAGCCGCGCGGCGGGTCGTCTACCCGCGGCATCGCCTCCCATGGAATTGTCCCGTCCCATTCGTATTCGCCGGTCCAGCCCGGCACGGGGAGCCAGCCGTTGGTCTCCGGACGGCGCGGGATGATTGCGCGCACGAGGTGCCCGATATGGCCGCTAGTGTCTGCGGCGACGAGATTGTGGTCGTACAAGCCCCAGCCCTTCGTCGCGGTGAAGAGCTCGTCACAGGTCTTGGCGGTGAGCATCGGCAGCAGACAGTCGAGGGAGCGGTCGGTGACATCGATCTGGATCGACTTGAGAGTGAGCGCCGTGCCTGTCGAAACATCGCCTGCCACGACCGCTCCATGCCGGGTGCGCACGATGTCGACGGTCACGTCGTCCTGCCCGCGGACCGCGATTGACTCGGTGGAGGCCTCCGCCGGTAGCCACTGGTCCTTGTAGAGGTACGTCGTCGGGTCTTCGGGATGGAACTTCTCGACATAGAAGTCCTGGAAGTCGGCGAACGCGATCGTGACGCCCCATGCGACGTTGCCATTGTGCGCGAAGTGTGGGAAACCTGGCACCCCAGGCACGGTGAGCCCGATCGTGTCGAACTCATCGGATGCGAGATGCATCTGGTAGTACATGCTCGGCATCTCAAACACGCGGTGTGGGTCGCCGGCGAGAATGGGCCGGCCGGACGCTGTTCGGTCTCCGGACACCGACCAGTTGTTGCTGCCGCCCCCGGTCGCGTCGGGGGCGAAGTACTGGGCCATAGCGTCGACCGCGGGCCGGAGTTCCTGCAGTGAAGCGATCCAATGGTCCGCGTCGGCGCCCGGCGGGACGAGGAGCCGTTCGGAGCCGCCGTCGTCCCACCGCAGCTTGGTGACGTCTTCGGGTGGGAGTACGGCCAGTGCCGCCGCGCGCCAAAGCTTGAAGGCGGGCGTCCCGATGAGAAAGCCGCGCTGTCGCATCGCCGCGACGCAGTGCCAGCCCTCCCAAGGCTCGACCTCTTCACCGAGCAACTGATACTCCAGGGGCAGCGAATCGCCGTGGGCGAGATAGGCGTTGACCCCCGCCGCGTACGCGTCGACCATCGTGCGTGCGTCGTTGCCGAGGGCGTCATAGTCGCGTTTCGACGCGGCGGTTGCGCCGAGTCGCCGAGCGATCTTGTCTGCGTCGATGCCGGCCGCTCCGACCCATTCGGACCACCGGCCCTGCATCTGTCGTCGAGCCGAGTCCATCAGCCACATCCGGTCTTGGGCATGCACATAGCCCTGCGCGATAAACGCGTCCTCCATCGAGCCGGCCTTGATGTGCGCGATCGCGTAGTCGTCGCGGTGAATTGAGACCAGGCCGGTCAGCGCATCAACCGAACGGCTGCTGGCAGAGCTGTGCGACATCGTGTCCTCCGTAGGTTGCTAGCCGAGTTCGCGGTGAGTCTCGCTCGCGCCCACCGCTGCCACGAGGTCTTCTCGGGCACGCGCGACTCGTGAACGGATCGTGCCGATGGGGCAGCGGCATACCTCCGCGGCCTCGGCGTACGACGCCCCGAGGACCTGAGTGAGCACGAAGGCCTCCTTGCGTTGGGGCTCGAGTCGGTCCACGAGGTCGCGCAGCGCCGCGTACGTCGTGAAGTCGCCCTGATGCGGTTCGGACTGCTCGGCCTCAGGCGCGATGTCTGGGCGTCGGATGAGAGCTGGCGCGCGACGTTGCTCGCGGATATGGTCGGCGCACACTCGGCGGGCGATTGACAGCAGCCAGGTCTTGGCCGACGACCGCGCGGCAAACGAGGGCAAGCTCCGAAATGCGCGTAGGTATGACTCTTGCGTGAGGTCATCGGCGGCCCAGTGGCTTCCGAGGTGCGCACATAACCGCCACACGCTGGTCTGGGTGGCGCGCACGAACATACCCATCGCGTGATCATCACCGTTGGCGGCGGCAAGCGCCCAGCGAGTGATGTCGTCGGCGGTGGGCTCGGCGGACATGAGACGGATCACTCCCTTTGGCGCGGTGGTGCGGAACTAACAAGGCGGCACAGGCGACTAGTACGTCGTGAAGAAGAATCCCAGCAGCGCATACGGCGCGGCGCGGTCACTCGTGTCGTGCACTAAGTATCGCGAATCGATTTCCGCGCAGTTCGACGGGGAGCCGACCATCGTCGGAGATCGCGAAGTCGAGCATCACCTCGACATCTGTGCCGACTGTGCCGCGTGGGCGCAGACGGCCCGCGCTCTCGTCGCGCCGATGCGGATGATGCCCGCTCCGACCGGCAACCTGACCGAGTCCATTTTGCGGGCGGTCAGCGCGGCCCGTGGGCAGACCCCGTTCGCGGCGCTGGTCGCGCGGTGCGGCCTGCTTGCGATCGCGATCATCCAGGCCGCGCTGGCGCTGCCGATGCTGCTGACCGGCGCGGACACGATGAATGCTCCGGCGCACATCGCGCACGAGTCCGGTGCGTGGAATCTCGCCCTCGCCGCGGCCTTCCTCACCGTTGTCGTCCGGCCACGGTTCGCGGGAGCGTTCCTGCCGATGCTCGGCGTACTCGTTGGCGTACTGACCGTCGTGTGCGCCTCAGATCTTGCCGCAGGTCATGTGACGGTCGCGCGGGTCCTTACTCACGTGATGATGCTCGGTGGCCTTGGTCTGCTAGCCACATTGACGCTCATCGGCAAGCCGCGCCCCATGTGGCGGCTGCACAGCGGTGCGGTCAAGCGGGTGACTTCCCACTAGTGACCAGCACACTTACCGATGTACGTCCGTGCGTGACACGGGTGTGGCGCGATCCGTCGTTCTGGCGGCGAGTGCTGTCCGGCGTACTGCTGCTGTTCGTTGGCGGGGTCCTTGCCGCGACGCCGGCCTCGGCACACGCATTGCTTGAGCAGTCCAGCCCGTCAATTGGCGAGGTACTCGCGAGAGCACCGCAACAGGTCGAGTTCGACTTCTCCGAAAACGTCTCGCTCAGCCTCGGCTACGTCCGCGTCGTCGATACCAAGGGCAATCGGGTCGACGATGGCAAGACCACCAATCCCGGTGGCGACGGTTCGAAGGTCGCCATCGGCCTGCCGTCGGGCCTGCCCGATGGCGGCTACATCGCCAGCTACCGGGTCATTTCCGCGGACTCCCATCCGGTGTCCGGAGCGATCTCGTTTGCCATCGGAGCCGGGAAAGCGCCCAGCGTCGACAGTGCCGGCACGCAGACCTCCACCGCATCGTCCGATCCCGTTGTCGCGGTTGCCTATCCCGTCGTGCGCTGGCTGGGATATCTCGGTTTCTCGCTGCTTGTGGGAGTCATCGCCTTCGCCGGTTTCGTGCACCCGCCATTACGCCGTGACAAGCGCCTTCGGCGCATCGGGTGGCTCGGCTTCGATATCGCGATCGTGAGCACTGTGCTCGGTGTGCTGATGCAAGGCGTGTACGGCGCCGGCCGCGGGCTCGGCTCGCTCTTTGACTACAGCCTGATCGCGGCCACCCTCGAGACCAACCTCGGCCGCATGTACGCGCTGCGGTTGGTCGTCCTCGGGTTCCTCGGAGTCCTGCTGTGGGAATGGCTCAGTGCTCGGGTGGTGGCACGGTGGCTGACCTACACGGCGACCGGACTGGCCGTGTGCATGGCCGCGACGATCTCCGGTGGCGGTCATGCGAGCTCCCAAGGGTTCTCGCCGATCATGCTCGGCGCCGACATGCTGCACCTGCTCTCGGTGGGCGTGTGGATCGGCGGCCTGGTGATCGTGCTAGCAGTGGTCATCCCGCACACTGATGACGAGGACATGCCCCGAGTGGTGGGAGAGTTCTCGAATATGGCGCTCCTGAGCGTCATCGTGATCATCGTGACCGGCACATTCCAGGCGCTCGTCGAGGTGGGCACATTCGGGGCGTTGTTCGGTACGACGTACGGCCTGCTCGTGGTCGCCAAGATCGTCGGTCTGCTGATTATCGTCGTGATCGCCTACGGAAGTCGATCGTGGGTAAACAACCGAGTCGCGGCCCAGACCGAAGACGTGCCGGTGCCCACCCGCGCCAAGCTGCGCAACAGGATCATCGCCGAAGTCGTCGTGGCCGCGGCCGTGATCGGGGTGGCCGCCGTACTCGTATCGGAGCCACCGGCGAAGGATGTGTACGCCGCTCCGGCTAATACCACCATTGCATTCTCTAACGGTTCGACCGCGCAGGTCACCGTCGATCCGGACCGATCGGGCCAGAATGCGATGCATATCTACGTCTTTGACAAAGACGGCGTGATCCAGAACGTGCCACAGGTGACGGTCACAATCGAGCAGAAGGCGGCGAAAGTAGGGCCGCTCGAGGTACCGCTCACCAAGGCCGGCGCCGGGCATTTCCTGACGTCGCGGCAAAACTTCCCCCTCAAGGGGGACTGGACCATCACGATCACGCTCAACCTGAGCGAGTTTGACCAGTACGTCGCAAACACCGTTGTCGAAGTCAAGTGACACAAACGAAGGGGAGTTTTGTGAAGAAAAGGACTAGTTTCCGTGCACTGACCGTGGCGATTGCCACCGGGTTCGCGGTGATGGCTGGAGCCGGGGCGGCACTAGCACACGTCACGGTCAGTAGCCCGAGCGCGGTCAAGGGCGGTTATGCGACGGTCGCTGTCAAGGTTCCAACCGAGAGCGACACCGCCTCGACGGTCGGTCTCAAGCTGCAACTGCCCACGGACACGACTTTCCAGTCGGTAACCATCCAGCCGATGTCGGGATGGACCTACACGGTCGACAAGAGCGGCAGCACGGTCAGCGCGATCACTTGGACGGCAACCGGCGAGGGCATCAAACCTGGAGAGTTTGACATCTTCAACATCTCGCTCGGCGCGCTGCCGAAGGACAAGGATTCGATCACCTTCAAGGCGATCCAGACCTATTCTGACGGCACGACAGTGAACTGGGTCCAAGAGGCGAGTGGTTCGACCGAGCCGCAGCATCCCGCTCCAACACTGGCGTTGACCGACGGACAGATCACATCCGCGCACGGGTCCCCGGCCGCCGCCGCGCAGTCCGACAGCAGCGACAACGGCGGTGTTGACGGGCTCGGGGTCACCGGGGTCGTCCTCGGGGGCATCGGCCTCATCACCGGCGTCGCCGCACTCGCGCTGGTGCTGACCAGCCGCAATCGCGCTGCCAAGAGCTAACCCGCGAACGTACCTAGGAAGCAGCACATGACGTCACCGGCCGGTACGACCAGGCGTGGATTACCAATGCGCCTTGTCGTACCGGTGTTCGCGATCGCCTTGGGGATCTTCGCGTTTGTCAGGGGATTCGACAGTCCGCCCAAACCAGCGTCCGCCCCGGTCGTACCGGCAAGCGCTATCAAAGCCGGAGACATCGCCGTCTACGGTGCGTATGTACGCGAACCGGCGACCACGCAGACGGCTGCGGCATACCTGGTTATCACTAACATCGGCCAGAAGACCGACACCCTGTCGTCGGTCTCGAGCGGCGCCTCAACGAGCGCGATGATGCACGACGTCCACACCTCGGGACCGACCACGGCCGCGCCATCCAACGCCGAGCAGGCGATGGGGGTCGAGACAATGACCGCGACTCCCAACGTGGCGATCAAGCCCGGTCAGACCATCACGCTCAAGCCGGGTGCAGGTCACATCATGCTGGAGGGTTTGATCGGTGCGATCGTGCCCGGCCAAACCGTCAACTTGCTGCTCAACTTCGATCGTGCCGGTGGCGTAGTCGTCCCCGCGCCGGTCATCGCCATCGGCGCGGCACCGCCAAAGTATTGAGAGAATGATCTTCATGTCACGCCATAACTCCCGGCTCCTCGCGTTCTTCGCGACGCTGTTCCTCGTGCTCGGCCTCGCCGCCTGCGCGGCACCTGACTCGGGCGCGCCCTCGAACGTGACCCAGGTCGGGGGCCCGAAGTCGAAATACGACGGGCTCGAGTTCCAGACTCCCCATGAGCGCCCGCAGTTCACGCTGACCGATCAATCCGGCCAGCCGTACGACTTCTACGCCAAGACCAAGGGAGTCCCGACGATCCTCTACTTCGGCTACACGTTCTGCCCCGACGTGTGCCCGCTGATACTCGGATCGGTCGCCGACGCACTGAGCCAGGTGGCCGGCGAGTATCCCGATATCCAAGTTGTCTTCGTCACGACCGATCCCGCGAATGACACCCCGGCGGTGCTCGCGGAGTACCTCGCGCATTTTGATGCCCAGCTGACGGTGAAGTTCGTCGGGCTGACCGGCGATCTGCCCTCCGTCGAAGCCGCGCAGAAGGCGGCCGGCGTGGAAGTGGCCGAGGATGATGGCAAGACCCACTCGACGCTGGCAACCTTCTATGGCAGTTCCGATGTCGCGCACGTGGCGTGGCGTGCAGACACCACAAGCGATGACATCGTGCACGACATCCCGCTCGCGGCGAAGTAGCGGGCAGCAATGCGGCGTACGTCGTGGCGGCGCACGGTCGCGTCGCTTGTGGTGGCCGCCATCGCCTGTGCGGTCAGTTTTCTGGGCAACCCGGCAGCCGCGGAGGCGCATTTTGGCGGCGCGCGACCGTCGAACTACCACAGCTACGTCGTCTCGATCAGCCCGAAGGTGCCGGTTGTAGCGATCAAGACGATCGAGCAGGGGGACCGGGTGGAGGCATCGAACCCGACCTCGACGCCGCTGGTGGTCTACGGCTACTCCCATCAGGAGTCGGGGCCCAAGGACCAGTACCTCAAGATCAGCAAGAACGGTGTCTGGGTCAACACGAAGTCCCCGGCGTACTACTTGAACCGCACCTTGCTGGGCACCTCAGAGCCACCCGAGGGTGCTACCAATGTCGACGCGCCACCGGTGTGGGAGAAGGTCAGCGACCAGAGCAGCTATCGGTGGCACGACCACCGGGCGCACTGGATGAGCACCGATCCACCGCCACAGGTGCAGGCCGCGCCGGACGTGCACCACCAGATCTTCCCGGGCAACGACCTCTACTTCAAGTACGGCGACACCGATTTCATCGTCGTCGTCGCGATGGACTGGGTACCGGAAAACTCGGCTCCCTGGTGGGTCGTGGTCCTGGTCGGGTTTGCCGCCGCGGGGCTCGTTGGCATCGTGCGGTCGTGGCGCGGTCTGGCCATCGGCGCGGCCGGCATGCTGGCACTCGCGGAGATCGGGCACATCATCGTCTCGCCGTACCCGCAGGATCCGGCGCTGGGGAGTTTCTCGTTCTCGCTGGCCTCGGCATTGGTCCCGGGGATCGCGATCGTCGGCCTGTGCGTGCTGTCGGTGCGCTCTGTCGTACGACGACACTCCTCGGCGTACTTCTTGCTCGGCGCGGCCGGCGCCCTGGCGGCGATCCAGGGCTCCTCGGACGTCAGTGTCATTTGGAACTCCCAGTTACCGCAGACCGGCCCGGCCTGGCTCGCGCGGATATTGATCGGCCTGGTTGTCGGGCTCGGTGCAGGCCTGCTGGTCGCGGCACTCCTCTTGGGGCGCCGCGACAAGCGGGCCGGCGTCGCCTCCAGTAGCGGCGCACTGGATGGAGATAGGACACGCGCCACTCCGGACATCGCGACCGACGAGGAGTTCGCCAAGATGGCCGACAAGATCAGGCAGCCGCGCTCCAAGTCGGGTTCCGGCGGCGATTGAAGGACCCCATGACGTGGCGCCGGGGAAAAGCCGTGTAGTCTAATGAGCCGGTCCACAATGAAGGAATTCCTTCTCGTTGGCCACCTGTAAGGGGCTATGGCGCAGCTGGTAGCGCACCACACTGGCAGTGTGGGGGTCAGGGGTTCGAGTCCCCTTAGCTCCACTCGAGAACAATTGAGACAGTCCTCGTAGTAAAGAACCCGCCTGGGCAACCGGGCGGGTTCTTTACATTAAGGCGGGCTAGGGGCTACCTGTCGAACTTTGATGCTTGTCGACCACCGTCGAACTCTCGGGTTCGTCACCGCCCGCTGACCAGCGCAATCGCGGACCGCGGGGCAAGATGCGGACCCCCCTGACGAGGTCGTAATCAGGCGTGTAAAGTTATACCTCGCGCCTCCGACGGAAGCGCGAATGCAAGACAAAGCAGCGAACAAGCAAAACCAAAATAGAACAGACTTGATCCAGACCCCCGGGTTTGACCGTCAGAATTGGTTCTGGTAAGGTTTTGCAGGTTGCCCCCTGTGACTGCCGAGAGGCTGGTAGTGGGGTGTGCGTCCGAACCTTGAGAACTCAACA
>CAJDTT010000046.1_pt1 | contig 19386 bp, 14 predicted proteins | sample 7389841 | NCBI WGS metagenome assembly CAJDTT01 (sample SAMEA7055655, study PRJEB34461) | soil metagenome | biome: terrestrial ecosystem; feature: Peninsula; material: soil | place: Antarctica | collected 2016
AAAACGGGTGCGCAATGGAGGTATGAACGGAAAGTCGGTCGCGTTACCGGGCAGCACGCGTGAACCCGTCCAGGGCGCGTCGGGTGCGCGGGCCGTACCGGGGGACGAGCGCGTTGCGATCACGCTGGTTCTGCGGCGGCGTACCTCATTGCCCATTACTGCCGAGGGGCCGTCGCGGGTCGCCGACGCCGACTTTGCAGGACTTTACGGCGCCGATCCTCAAGACGTCCAAATCGTCACCGATGCCTTACATGCGGCGGAAGTTGACGTAGTAGAGACTCACCTGGCGTCACGGCGGATGCGCGTCGCCGGCACCGCTGCGGCGCTAGGTGTCTTGTTCGGCGCGTCGCTGCAACAGGTCGACAGCCCCGACCCGATGAACGCCGGCCGCTCAATCTCGCACCGGCACAGGATCGGCGAGCTCACCGTGCCCACCAACCTGGCGGCGGTTGTCGTCGCCGTGCTTGGCCTCGACGACAGGCCGCAGGCCCGCGTCCATCTGCGGGCCGCCCTCGCGCCGAAGATCAGCTATACGCCGCCGGAACTCGCTGCGGCGTACCGATTCCCGGCCGTCGCGGCCAACGCCGAGCAGCACCTGGCCATCCTCGAGCTCGGTGGTGGATTCACGACCGCGGACCTGACTACTTACTTTGGTGGCATCGGCGTCCCCGAACCGGTTGTCACGGCGTACGGCGTCGACGGCTCCAACAATGTGCCCGGACAGGATCCGACTGGTGCGGACGGCGAGGTCATGCTGGATATCGAGATTGCGGGTGCCCTGACTCCGTCGACCATGATCGATGTCTACTTCGCGCCCAACACCGATGCCGGGTTCGTCGATGGGGTGAGTACGGCGATCCACGCGACTCCGACGCCGACCGCGCTGTCGATCAGTTGGGGTGACTCGGAGACGGTCTGGACAGCACAGGGGCGCAACGCTCTCAACGACGCGTTCGTCGATGCGGCCGCGCTGGGAGTGACCGTGACGGTCGCCGCGGGTGATGGCGGCAGTAGCGACCGGGCCACTGACGGCAAGGTGCACTGCGACTTTCCCGCCTCCAGTCCTTACGCGCTCGGCTGCGGCGGTACGCGACTGGAGTACGACGTGCAACGCGATGTCGTGACCAGCGAAACCGTGTGGAACGACCCACCGCACGGCGCTACCGGCGGTGGCGTCAGCGATGTTTTTCCACTGCCGGCATGGCAAAGTGGCGTCGGCGTACCGGAGCGTGCGAGTACGCCGCCCGCCGCCGGACGGGGCGTTCCCGATGTCGCCGCGGACGCCGATCCGGTCACCGGCTACGCGGTGCGGGTCGACGGCAAAGACGTCGTCTACGGCGGCACCAGCGCGGTGGCGCCACTATGGGCGGCGTTGGTGTGCATTTTGTCGCGATCACTCGGCCGGTCGCTGGGGTTTCTGCAGCCGACGCTGTACGCCGGGCTCGCGCCGGGCGCGGTGGGGCGCGGTTTTAGGGACGTAAGCACAGGCAACAACGGCGCGTACCCGGCGGCGGCCGGGTGGGATGCGTGCACCGGCCTCGGCGTACCGGTGGGCACGGACCTGCTGAATCGGCTGCAGGCTACGGCCGGGTGAGGGAGGTCGTTTCCGCCTTGCGAAGCAGCACGAAGGACAGGATCGCGGCAATGAGCGCGGCCAACGCGGCTCCTTGGAAGATCGTGTGCAGTTGGGCGATGGCGGCGTTCTTTAGTTCGGCGTTGTAGGCATCGCAGAGGTCGCTGCCACCGCAGAGTTCTTTGATAGAAGGCATTCTGTCTTTATAGGAGAAGAAGCTGCGCAGCCCGACGGCGGTCAGGGCCGAGACTCCGATTAGCATTCCCACCATCCGCGCGACGACGAGGAACGCCGACGCGAGGCCATGCACGTCGTGCGGTGTACCGGCGAGTAACGCCGCATTGACCGGCGCGATGGACAGGCCGAACCCCAGTCCACAGACCACCAGCGCGGTAATCGCGCCGACCGTGTTGATCGACGTCGCTCCCCAGAAGGTCATCGCCAAGAACCCTGCCGCGGCCAGTAACATTCCCACCGCCGCGACGATGTGGGTGGGAATCTTGCGGCAGGCGTACCCGCCGGCGAGGGCGCCGACCGGGATCGCGATCAGCAGTCGCAGCAGTACCAACGACGCACCGAGCTGTGAGTCGCCGTACGCCGTCAGCCGGGCGTAGATCGGGATGTCCACGAGCGCCGCGATCAACGCGACGCCGACAAAGAAGCTGACCAGGATTGAGCCCCACGCGGTCCGATCGGTCAGCGCGTTGGCTGGTATTAGGGGAGTGGTCGTGACGCGTAGTCGCCAGGCAAACAGTGCCGCGAAAATGACTGTGGCGCAAAGGAACCAGACGCCGAGCGGGGAGAACAGCTGCACCGCCGGATCGGAAGAGGCAAAGGTGAGTACGACGCCGGCCAGCGCGAGTCCGAGCAGGAGCGCGCCGACGAAATCTGCCTCGCGCCGAAGCGCCCAGAGCCCGCGAATGTCGACCAGCGGACGCGCGGCCGTGAGGATTCGCAGCGCGAACAACAGCGCCAGCACGTAGCAAGCAATCGCCATCGCGGTCGCCCACCGGCTCGCACCCCAGTACGGGATGAACGCGAGCCCGGTCGTGATGCCTCGTGTGAGAGAGCCCGGTTCGATGAGCACGAGCGCCAGCGCGGTGAGCGTGGCGACCGCCAGTAGGGCGCCGAGCAGGTCGGGTCGGTGCGCACGTTGTTGTGGCGGGGCCGTGCTGGGTCGTTGGATCGCCAGAATCGCGGCGGCAAGGATCAGACCCACAGCCATGTTGAGCCAGAAGATCGCCTGCCAGTCGGCGATCGCGAGGATGACCGCGCCGACTAGCGGGCCGAGCACACTGCCGAGCTCTTGGACGGCGCCGACGACTCCCAGCGGTACGGCGCGTCGGTCAGCCGGCCACATGTCGGCGACGAGCGCCAGGGTCGCCGGGACGAGTCCGCCGCCGCCCACGCCCTGCAGAAACCGGCCAGACACCATGCTCGTGAGGTCGTATGACGAGGCGGTGATCAGTGAGCCGATCGCAAAGATGACCAGTGACCAGATGAGCACCGGCACCCGTCCGCGGATGTCCGCAATGCGCCCGATGAGCGGCAGCATCGCGATGTAGCCCAGCAGGAAACCGGACACGATCGGTGCCGCGCGCTGGAGCTCGTCGAGATTGAGCCCAACGGACCCCATCATGTCGGGCATCGCGAGCACGACGACGTACGTGTCTGCGGCCGCGAAGGCGACCGAGATGCACGCCAGCACCAAAAGGACGCGTCGTACCGGCAGCGGCGCGCGCGGAGCGGTCACGTAAGTATCTTTCCTAGGGGGCCTTGATATCGACCTTCTTGGCGTTCGGGTCGAACGTTACGGTGTAGGTCACTTTGTTTGAGCCCGAATAAAAGGGACCCGTCAGGCGGGTTTGGCGCAGCTCATCTTTAACGCTGAGCGTGTGTACGACCGCGAAGTCACCATCACCGGCGCCGGGAAACAGCGCCTTGATCTTGTCGCCGGAGAGCGTGCCGGTGATTTTGGTGAGCACGTCCTTGCCGTCGCGTTCTTCGCCGGCGTCCTTGAGGTTGCTCGTGTCGGTGATGAGCGAGGAGATTCCCGAGTCGGGGGACATCAATGCACCTGGGTCGGGGGCGCCGTACTCCTTGGGGTCGAGCGCGTTCCAGCCGACGAATGGCAGTTTTGCGTAGACCTTGCCGCCGACCGCGATCAAGTCGGCGTTGACCTCCTGGCCGGATGCCTTGATGGTGGCGGTGCCCTTGAACGCCGCCGGCTCGTGCGTGCCAGTGCCGCTCACCTTGATCAAGATGGCGCCACTTTTGGGGAGATCGGATCCGGTCAGCGTCAGTCCGAGGTAGTCGGCCTCGTCGAGTTGAGAGCGCGCGTTCTTGAGCCGGTCTTGCACGGACTCGCCGGCTTTCTTCGAGTCAGCGCTGCCGCTGTTGGTGCAACCGGCAACAAGCAGGATTGCGGTGAGCAAAATGACGAGGAGTCGTAGAAGGCGCACCTGAACACTGTCCCACGGACCCGGCTAGTTCGAAGGACGCCTCGCTTGACCGGTATCCACGGAGGGTTAGGTCCGGAATGACGGGGTCGCGCGGTCGTGAGTGACGGACGGACGGGACCTCGTGACGGACGGCGGGGACTTCGCGACGGACGGCGGGGACTTCGCGACGGACGGGCGGGACTTCGCGACGGATCGCGGGTGTCAGGTCGCGATCTGGCTGGCGATGCGCAGCACCTCGCGGTCGGAGAACCGGGGTCCGATCAACTGCAACCCGATCGGGAGACCCTCACTTCCCTTACCCGCGGGGAACGACACCGCCGGCAGGCCCGGATAGATCGCCAGGCCCGCCCACGCCAACTGTGACGCGCATGGTTCAGGTCGGCCGTCGATCTCGATCATCCGGCCCGCGATATCGGTCTCGTCAAGCGGGAACGCCGTGGTGCCGAATACCGGTGCAAGGACAGCGTCGTACCGCTCGCTGAGCGCAGCGTCCCACTCCCGCATGGTCCGGGCGTGGGCGTCGAGCATGTCGAACCAGGTCGCGAGCGTGGTGGCCTCTCGGCCGGCCGGTGGCATGCCGTGGGACATTACGGTGTTGAGCAACCGCAGGTAGTCGCGGTGCATAGTGCTGAGGTCCGGCAGCGTCGGGGCGCGGTCGACGCTCGCGCCCAGGGACTCGAGCCGGGCCGCGCGGGCCTCAAGCGCACTCGCCACGTCCGCGCTCATCGGGGCGAGTGGGTGTGAGGCGAGCACGGCGACGCGCAAGCCAGTCAGTTCACCCTCGCGCGGAGCGGGCAATGGGTGGTCGGCGAGCACGCCGAGCAGCAGATCCAGGTCCTCGGCCGACCGAGCCATCGGACCGACCACGGACAGCGCGTCATCGGCCCCGTCGGTGCCGGGCATCGAGTGCCCGGCCTTGGAGATCACTCCCCATGTCGGCTTGAGTCCCCACACGCCACAGAACGCAGCCGGTGTGCGGATTGACCCACCGATGTCGCTGCCGACCTCCGCCGCTACGAACCCCGCGGCGAGCGATGCGGCTGCGCCACCTGACGACCCGCCGGAGGAGCGGCCATGCATGTGCGGGTTGTGGGTGGCGCCGTAAACCGGGTTGACGGACTGTAAGTCTGCTAGCCCCGGTGGGACGTTAGTCTTGCCGAGGATCACGGCGCCGGCCTGCTTGAGCCGAGTGGCGACCACCGCATCATGATCGGCGATGAAGTCCGCGTGCTCGGCGTAGCCCCAAGTAGTTGGCAGGCCCTCGATGTTGATGCTTTCCTTGACTGTCATCGGCAGTCCGAGCAGGGGAGCGTGCTCTCCGCGCGCCAGTCGCGCATCGGCATCGGCTGCCTGTGCACGGGCCCGATCGAAGTCGCGTACGACGACCGCGTTGATGTCGCCGTCACCGTCCTCGATCCGCTGGATAGCTTGTTCGGTCGCCTCTACGGCGGTGAGCTCGCCGCGTGCGATCGCGTCGATGAGTTCTCTTGCTGCGCCCATTTCCATCACCTCGTTGCAAACCCTATCCGTTACGACAGACAAACGGGACGGGCGTGCACGCCCGTCCCGTTTCAGTCGTAGTCGTATGGTCGACTGGGCGGAGCCAGGAGCGCGTCCGGTCCGGTGGGCGATCGAAGGGAACGACATGACAGAACGACGTGACGAGATGCTGGTGCAGCCCCATTGGCTCGCCGAGCATCTCGATGACCCAGCGATCAGAATCCTTGACTGTACGACGTACATGACGCCTCAACCGAGCGGTCCGTCAAAGATCGACAGCGGACTGCCGGACTACCAAAAGGGTCATATTCCTGGCGCTCAGCATGTGGACATGGTGTCTCAGATGTCCGACCCCGAGGGCGCCTATCCTTACACGCTGCCGAAACCGGACCAGCTCGACACGGTGCTAAGCAATCTCGGCATCGGCAACGAACACCGGGTGATCCTCTACGCGCGCAGCGCTCCAATGACGGTGACGCGAGTCTGGTATGTCTTACGCGCGCTTGGTCATCAGCGAGTCTCGCTTCTCGAGGGCGGGTTCGCGCGGTGGGATTCCGAAGGGCTGCCGGTGACGACAGACGTCCCGACCTACCAGTCCACGACGTACAGGTCACGGCTCGATCCGAGCCGGTACGCCGACCGTGACGAGATTCTTGCGGCCCTCGGTGACACCGCCACCACGACGCTCATCAACTCGCTCGGCCGCGACCAGTTCGCCGGAACTGGCGGCGCGCATTATGGCCGTCCAGGACGTATCCCGTCGAGCGTCAGCGTCCCGGCCGCCGAGCTCGTGAACCCCAAAACGCATATATACGCGGCAAACGATGCAATTCGGCAGAAGTTTGACGAGGCCGGTGTCTCGTCATCTCAGCGAGCAATCACCTACTGCGGAGGAGGGATCGCGGCCAGTACCGACGCGTTCGCGCTGGAGCTGATTGGCCATGACAACTGGGCGCTCTACGACAACTCGCTACTCGAATGGTCGACCCAAGCCGACCTGCCGATGGAATCGGACGGCTAGCGCATTTCAGAACCTGGTTCTATCGCTGCGGCCGGAGTCTGGGTAACGTCCATCGGGAGGCCTCTTGTGGCCATTGAGATGAAGGAGCGTTTCGTATGGCGGGTTTGCTGGAAAATAAGTCGGTGCTCGTGACCGGAGCCGGATCAGGGATCGGACGGGCCAGCGCCCAGGCGGTCGCCCGCGAAGGCGGGTCCGTGACCGTAGCCGACATCAAGCTGGCGGGCGCGCAGGAAACCGTCGCCGCGATCACCGAAGCCGGTGGAAAGGCCGTGGCCGTCGAAGTCGATGTGACCAATGAAGATCAGGTCGACGCTATGGTGACGGCCGCGGAGGACGCGTTCGGACCGCTCGACTGCGCGTTCAACAACGCCGGTATCGCGCGCGGTCGCGACTGGGTGCCGGGCACGCTCACCGCGCAGACGTCATTGCAGGCATGGCAGGACGTGCTGGGTGTCAACCTCAACGGCGTGTTCTTGTGTCTACGCCGCGAGTTGCAGAGCATGGAGAAGCGCGAGACCGGGGTGGTGCTCAATACGGCGTCCGTGGCCGGGCTGATCGGGCTTGCGGGCGCCTCACCGTACACCGCGAGCAAGCACGCCGTCGTCGGACTGACGAAGGCGTCCGCGCTTGAGTACGCGAAAACCGGCATCCGGATCAACGCGCTGTGCCCCGGCTACGTCACGACACCGATGACAGCCGGGACGAAACAGGGCGAGGACAAGCGGATGGAGCGCGTGCCGATGGCGCGCTATGGCACGGTAGATGAAGTTGCCGAAATGGTTGTGTGGCTGTTGTCGGACCGCTCGTCGTTCTGCACCGGATCCGCGTTCACGATCGGCGGCGGTATCGAGGCCGGCTAACTATTTATTCTTGTGAGGCTGCGAACGTCGGCGGAGGAGGCTTGGCCACCGATGCCGGCGCGCGGTCCCGCTCCTCGACCTAGCGCCGGGCCCAGCCGGAATCACCAGCGCGGCGGACGCTTTTCGTTGAACGCGTTCAAGCCTTCTTGGGCGTCGTCCGTGGCGATAATGTTGCAGATCGTCTCGACGACGTTCTCGATGGCCCGCCGGTATTCGAAGTCGTTCTGACGCATGAATGAGTCACGCGCCAGTTTCATGACAACGGGTGACTTCGCGGCGAACCCGCGCGCAATCTCCCGCGCCTTCGCCATCACCTGGTCGTGCGGTACGGCGTGGTTGATCAACCCACGTTGTTCGGCGTCGACCGCCGAGATCGGATCGCCACTGAAGAGCAGCTCGAAGGCCTTGTGCCGACCTATCTGGCGCGGCAGGTGCACGAAGTGCATCGCCGGAATCACGCCCACGTTGATCTCCGGGTAGGCAAGATCCACGGCCGCATCGGCAACAATTACGTCGCACGAGACCGCGAGGGTCACGCCGGCCGCACGGGCCGGACCGGTGAGGGCGGCGATCGTCGGCTTCCCCATGCGGTACTGCAGATCGTGCATTTCGAAGTAGAGCTTTTCCAGGAACCGGCGCAGGTCCATGCCGGTGCCGCCGCGAATCATCGCCAAATCCATACCCGCGCTGAAGGCGTTGTCGAACGCACTGGTCAAGATAACCGCGCGCACCTCGGAGTCGTCCTTCGCCATCCGGTACGCCGCGAGGATATCGTCCACCAGGTCGTGGTTAAGCGCGTTTACCGGCGCTCGGTTCATCGTAATTTCAGCGACCCTGTCGCGTACGGCGTACTGCACATTCGTAAGACTCACGCCGTTCACAGGCCCATCGACTTGCGGATCTGGGCGAGCCGGTCCTTGCCGGCCTCTTCGAGTTCTTCACGCTTCTTGGCGAAGTCGGTGCCCTTCTCGCTTTCCTCATCAAGTACCTCGTTGCCCTCAGCCAGTGCGCTGCGCTGCTCGATCCGCTCGCGCACTGCGTCGTACGTGGGTACGCCGTGCTCGTCGTAGTAGCCATCGGGCAGAGGGGATTGCGGCAGATTGAACTCCACTTCACTGGGCACAGGATCACTCGGCGCTGGCATCGTAGGCTCGGCATCGCTGGCTTTGCTCATCTGACCTCTCCTTGCGGCGTTGGTCAATCCATCGTAGGCGCCGTTATAGCGACCGACTTTGTCAGTTGCCCAGCACAACTGCGCCGATTATGGTCAGGGCTAAGCGTCACGTCTCTGCTCTACGGCACCTCGGTCGAGGTGCCGCTCGGTATCCTCGTTTCCCGTGGAGGCAGCGGTGTCTTATTTTCTCGCCCCGGCTCTGGTGGCCCTACGACGTCAAATCAACGCCGCGTTCCCCGGGCGAAGTAAAGCTTCGGACGGCTGGATCGGTGACCAGGCCCATCAAGACCGGACCTCGGACCACAACCCGGGCTCGACCGGCATGGTGTGTGCCTTGGACATCACCCATGATCCGGCCCACGGTGTTGACATCGACAAGTTGACGGACATCCTTTACGCCAACCGTGACCACCGGACCAAGTACCTCATCGCCAACAAGCTCATTACCTCACCGAGCGGAACTGGGTCGGGAAACTACGGTGGCTGGGTCCGCTACAGCGGGAGCAATCCGCACACCAAGCACTTCCATGTCTCGGTGCTCGGCGGAAGTTACGGCAGCGAAACTGCATCATGGAAAGGGTTCGGCGCCGCGCCGGAACCGGGCCCGACTCCCGATAAGCCCGGATATCCCTTGACAGGCGGACAGATCTTTGGCCGCTGGAACGAACCGGGCAAGCGATCGGACGGCGTACCTTGGGAGCGGCTTACGCGATCTGGTGACGACCGCTGGGACCACGAACCAATCCAGACCTGGATCCGGTCGATCCAAGAACGCCTCAACCTGCACTATCTGGGCGCGGGAGGATCGCCGGCCCTGTCGGTCGACGGCTACTTCGGATCGACGACTCACACCGTGACCAAGTGGTTTCAAGGGGCCCGCGGCCAATCGGTGGACGGCATGGTCGGTCCGGCCACCTGGGCGCAGCTATGGGTCGGCGGATCGACGCGAGGCCGGGTAGGCGGCGATCAGCGCACCGTACCGGAAGTCGTTAACGAGCCAGATCCGCTGTACGCGCATTACTGGTGTGACGACGGCGTACAGGTTGGTGATCCGGCGTAGTCCGCCGGAAGTAACTGCGGTTCAGTCGCGGGTGACCTGTTCCTCGAGTGCGAGCACGCGCGGAAAGAGGATGTTGTTCTCCTTGTGAATGTGCTCGTGGAGGTCGAGTTCCATCTCCTCAAGGCCCTTTAGCATCGCGCGATAGGAGTTGCACGCGTCGTCAGGGGCGGCATACCCATCGGTGAGGTAGCGGAGCTCCTTGAAAAGCTTGCCGACGGCGTCATGCTCGGCACGCAGTTCCTCGATGGGCTTGGCGAACGAGCCGAACGCGACCGGTGCCTGCGTCTTCTCGAGCCGACTGATCGCGGGAAAGATCACGCGCTCCTCGGTGGTCATGTGCGGATCCAGGGCCGTCACGGCCTCGGTGAAGGCCGCTTGCACCCTGACGAGCTCGGGGTGTCGATCGCCGTGCACTTTGTGGACTTTGTCGACGAGCGCCTGCAGCCGCGGCATCTCGTCCCACATATAGGCGTGATGGGTGTCGACGATGTCATGGGCAAGGACGGCATTATCAAGAGCCTGGTGCCCCTGGGCGGCGGGAGCAGGGTCGGGAAGGTCCAGGGCTCTCGTTACCTCGGCGAGGTCAAGACCAGCGTCGCGCGCTGCATCGGCGAGGGAGCGCTGACCGCTGCAGCAGTAGTCGACTCCGAACTTCTCGAGGACGCGGCTGCGGCGAGGGTCCTCAGTTACAAGATCACCCAGGGTGGCACTGATATCTACGGTCATGGTTGTGATGTTACGTCTGGATGCCATTACGTCGCCTGCGCGACTGCGAGTCGCCGTGCCAGCTCGGGTGAGCGTCGTCTTGATCTCTCAGGGACGGATTAGGTCGCATACTCGCGACCAAATCCCTCCCTGGAAGGCGAAACAGGTGCCGTTCGGGCCGATCGGACAGCACGTGACGTCACGCTTCGTTAGTTTTTCCGCGCACTATGGCGGACTGGCCGGTGTTTCCGAAGTTCATGCCGTAGACGCCGAAGTTCCGTGAGTTCGTTCCGACGGCATCACCCGGCTGGGCGCCCACCGAGGTGAGGCCGCCGTCGACGGCAATCGCTTCGCCGGTGATGAAGTTCGTGTCCGACGAGGTGAAGAAGAGGATCGCCTGCGCGATGTGCTCGGGACGGCCAACCTCGGGCCACGGCTGGGCGGCAGCGAAGACCTCCTCGTTACGTCGTTTGCCGATTGGGTTTAGCGGAGTGGCGATCAGCCCTGGGTTGACCGTGTTGACAGCGATCCTGTGCGGCGCGAGTTCGGCTGCGAACACACGCCCCATCTGAATGACTGCCGCCTTGGACGCGGAGTATGCCTGTGACCCCGCATCACCGATCACTCCTGCTATCGACCCGATGTTCACGATTGACCCGCCGGTACCTTGGTCCATCAGTATTCGGGCGGTGTGCTTGATCCCGATGAACACGCCGCGGGTGTTGACCGCGAAGGTCGCATCCCAGTCGTCGACCTGCAGGTCGGTCAAGTGGCCGAATGCGCCGCCGATCCCCGCGTTGTTGACGATGCCGTCGAGGCCACCGAATCGCTCGGCGAAGGACTCGATCGCTTCCTGCATCGCTGGTTCGAGCGAGACATCGGCCTGCGCGGTGGCGATGCGCCCGTCGCGGGATTCATCCGGAAATTCAGCGGCGATCGCCTGCAACGAGTCCTCGTTGAAATCGATGACGCCAACCGAGTCGCCTCGCTTCAGCATTGCCGCGACGGTCGCGCGACCGATCCCGCTTGCTCCGCCCGTGACGATGAACCTACTCATATCGCTCCTTCGCACCAAAGATGATTTGGTCGGGTACGTGGCCCAACCGGCTTCCTATCTTCATACAGCAGGGTCGAGTGCGGCTCCGCTGTACTTACGATGGGGCGCTTCGCTGCCTTGGTGGGGACCTCCCGCAGCAGACTTTCGACGTACGCCGGCGGCACGATGATGCTGGCGACCGCGATCGAGTCGCGGTTCTACTGAGGTGCAGATGTTGTTCCGCGCGCAGGCGGCGACCGGAGAGGGCAGCGGTTGAGGCCGTCAGTAGGCATTCAGCGGGCTCAGCTGAAACCAATAGATGAAGAGAAGTGGCCAGGGACGGGGTCGAACCGTCGACCTTCCGATTTTCAGTCGGACGCTCGTACCAACTGAGCTACCTGGCCGTGCGGTAGGCAATACGGCGTACTGCCTACCATCGCTCGATGATGAGCGACCCTGACGGGACTCGAACCCGCGACCTCCGCCGTGACAGGGCGGCGCGCTAACCAACTGCGCTACAGGGCCTTGCGTGTAATGCTTCTCGTTGTGCAGATTGCTTTTGTCAACAGCGACCTATAGTACTGCGTGACCCCAACGGGGTTCGAACCCGTGTTGCTGCCGTGAAAGGGCAGAGTCCTGGACCGCTAGACGATGGGGCCTTACCTTGCCGCGTTTCGGCCCCGAACATTCGGGATTACCGCCGCACGTTTGGGGCTGCAAAAGCATACTCGATTGGCCGTTCACCTCCAAAAGGGGGGTCACGGGTACGCCGCGCGCATTGATTCGTCAGCCCCCGGGGGGCGTCGGGACCGGCTTGCTGTCCGATGGTTTCGGCGCACTGGACCCGCCGGAGCCGCCAGATCCGCCGGACCCACCCGATCCTCCGGAGCCACCTGACGAGCTGCCCGCGGACTCGCTGGCGGCGCTCTCGGCCGACTTCTCGGCCTCGCGTCCGGCGACCGGGGCGACCTTGCGCTCGATGCTTACCTGTGTCAGGCCCAGGCCACCGACGGTGATCTCGTCGTACGCCTGGAGTTGTTTTGTCTTCTTGTCGAAGTAAAGTACGTCGGCCTCCAGCGGCGTCGGCTTCTCACCTTCCAGGCCGCGCAGTCCGGCACCGCCGGTCGATCCCTCGACCATCAACAGCGTGTCTTTGTCGAGTGCCTTGACGCTGCGCTCGTGTTTGTGGCCGGCCAGGATCAGTGGCGTGGAGTCCTTCAGGACGCTCGCCGGCTCGGGGTCGTGGATGAGAACCATATCTGGGGTCTTACCCGACTCGTCGATGGTTGTCTTGAGTTTCTTGGCCATGCCCGCGAGCAGCTGTTTTTCGGTCTTGCCGTACGACGTCGTCAAGTCCGGGGTGAACCGTGGGTCGCCGATTCCGGCGATCGTCAGTCCGTCGACCTCGGTGAGCGAGTTGTCCAGGACGACGGCGTTGGGCTCGCTGGCCACCTTCGCCTGGGTAGTGGGGGAGTCGTGGTTGCCGCGGACATAGACGTAGGGCACGCCATACGCGCCGATCTGATTGAGGAGCTGGTCCTCCGGCGCGCTGCCCCAGTCCACCAGGTCGCCGGTGTCGACGATGAAGTCGACGTTGAACTGCTTGGTGAGGTTCTTGACCAGGTCGAAACCGGCCGGGTTGAGATGCAGGTCCGACACGTGCAGGACGCGAATGACGTCGTCACTGACCGGGCTGGCCGGCAGGGTCGATACGGCCGCGTAGAGCGTGGAGACGTTCTGCACGAGCTTCACGAGTGACTTTCGGTAGTCGGCGAACTTGTCCGCGAGGTTTTCGGCGTCGCCGAACAGCGCCGGTGCCTGGCTCAGCAGGCCGGTGTAACTGGGCTCCTCTAGTTTTTTTGGGTTGAAGGTTGCGTAGCCGAAGGCGAGGGTGCCGAGCACGAGGGCTACCGAGGTGCCGACCGAGATGAGGACGTCTCGGGTACGCCGGAACACCAGCAGGCTCATCAGGGCGGCGCCGATAATCGCAAATATCATCGACCGGACAAGCAGCTCGACGATCGCCGAGCGTACATCGGTGCCCACCTGTGCGGCGAGTTGATCGAGGCTCGCTCCGCCGTTGACGATCTCGGTCGCCTTCTGCTGGTCGATCTGCAGCACGGTCATGTCAAGGTTGAGTGGACCGTCGTACGCGTCGACGCTTAGCGCCCCGAGCGGCGGGATGTTGACCGTGGCGCCGCCCCAGCCGAATGACAGGTGAGCGTTGACCGTCATCGGGCCGATCTCGGCAGTAGTGTGCCCGCCGATGACCACGCCCAGGGCCGCCCCGAGGACCGCGATCGCGATCCTCAGGACGATCCGGGCGGAGAGGTGTCGATACCATTTGCCGTGGACCGGAGCGAAGTCGCGCGACTGCTCGAGCTCGCTCATCTCGGCGACATCTGCCCGGTCGGTTACGGGAGTATCTGCGGACTCCTCGGCAGGACTCGAACTCATCTGACTTGTATTCCCCTAGCGCGTTGACGTGCGTGGCAAGGGCGCAAGTCTAGCCGAGTGCGCCGGCCTTGCGGAGTGTCTCGATCTCGTCGGCGGACAAGCCAATGCCGCTGAGCACGGCATCCGTATCGACGCCCTGCGCCGCCGGGCCGGGTTTCGGCTGGCCGGCGGGCGTCCGGCTGAACCGGGGCGCGGGGGCTGGCTGCGTGATGCCGTCCATCTCGAAGAACACGCCGCGTTCGGTATTAGCAGGGTGCACGAACGCCTCTTCGGGCGTCAGGATGGGGCTGACGCACGCATCGGTGCCCTCGAACACCTGCTCCCAGTGCGAGCGTGGCTGCGCGAGGAACGCTTCGGTGAATGTCTTCTTCATCGTCGCCCACTGAGACCGGTCGAGCTGGCCAGGAAGCGAGGCAGGGTCGAGCTGCAGACCGTTGAGCAGCTCGGCGTAGAACTGTGGCTCGATGGCCCCGACCGCGACGTACCCGCCATCGGCGCACTCGTAGGTGTCATAGAACGGCGCACCAGTATCGAGCAGGTTCTCGCCGCGTGGCTCGTTCCACTGCCCGGCACCGCGCAGCCCGAAGACAAAGTTGCTTAGTTGCGCCGCACCGTCGACCATCGCCGCATCGACGACCTGGCCCTTGCCGGACTTCTCGCGCTCGAACAGCGCTGCCACGATGCCGAACGCCATCAGCATCCCGCCGCCACCGAAGTCGCCGACAAGGTTGAGCGGGGGATAGGGCTTCTCGCCGGCGCGGCCGAGCATCGACAGGATGCCGCTCATCGCGATGTAGTCGATGTCGTGGCCTGCTGTCTGCGCGAGCGGGCCTTCTTGACCCCAGCCGGTCATCCGCGCATAGACGATGCGCGGGTTGCGTGCGGCCAGGTCCTCAGGGCCGAGCCCCAGGCGCTCTGTGACGCCCGGGCGGAACCCTTCGACGAAGACGTCGGCTTCGTCGCACAGCTTAAGCAGAACGTCGATGGCTTCAGGCTTCTTAAGGTCGAGCGTGATCGACTTGCGACCGCGGCGTACCGGGCTGCCCTTTGGAGTTCCCGAGGCGCTCCTGGAGCCGCCGGGACGATCGATCAGAGTGACGTCCGCGCCCAGATCTGCGAGGATCGTCGCCCCAAACGGTGCCGGGGCCAGACTGGCGATTTCGATAACTTTGACTCCGCTTAGCGGTCCCATACAAACTGCCTCTCGGTGATGGTGCGGATGCGTAACTTTGGCTTCGGTGGACTTTACGAGTATGGGGCGAGCGGGCGGGCACCGACGCCTTCTTTCTTGCATTCGAAAGCCCGTCGGTACGTCGTCGATCAATTTCATGCAACCGCACGGCTCTCTGACCACTTGGCCTAGTCAGCCTCGCGAAATTGGGCGAGAATGGTCTTACCCTTAGTGACTCGCGGGCGCCGATGCGCGCCAGGTTGCTGCGACGTCGGCAGCCGGTGTCACCGAAAGACAGGAGCGGCCTTAATGCGCGGTTTGAGTTATGCGAGCGGTCCGTCGAGCACGCCACTGCTCGGTGAGACGATCGGCGAGAAGCTGGAGCTGACGACCTCCCAGTTCCCCGATCGCGATGCCCTAGTGGACATGGGTTCCCAGCGACGCTGGACTTATACGCAGCTCAATGAGGCCGTCGACAAAGTTGCTACCGGGCTGCTCGATCTGGGAGTGACGACCGGCGATCGGGTCGGGATCTGGTCGCCCAACACCCCCGAATGGATGCTCACGCAGTACGCGACGGCCAAGATCGGCGCGATTCTGGTCAACATCAACCCGGCGTACCGCTCGCACGAGCTTTCCTACGTGCTCAAGCAGGCCGGTATCGAAACACTCGTGTCCGCAGAGTCGTTCAAGACGAGCGACTACCGCAAGCTCGTCGACGAGGTCAAAGGCGCCTGCCCGCACCTGAAAAACGTCATCTACGTCGGTACGCCGGAGTGGGACGCGCTGGCCGCGACTGAGGCGGACACCCCCCGGATCAACGACATCCTCGTCACGCTCGACCGCGATGACCCAATCAACATTCAGTACACCAGCGGCACTACCGGCTTCCCCAAGGGCGCGACTCTCTCTCACCTCAACATCCTCAACAACGGCCGCTATCTGACCGCCGGGTTGAACATCACCGAGGTTGACAAGATCTGCGTGCCGGTGCCGTTCTACCACTGCTTCGGCATGGTGATGGGCAATCTGGGTGCCATGGCGCACGGTGCGTGCGTAGTAATCCCGGCACCCGGGTTCGACCCGACGCTGACGCTCGAGGCGATCGACGCCGAGAAATGTACGGCGCTGTACGGCGTGCCGACGATGTTTATCGCGATGCTGGCGCTGCCCAACATCGGCGACTACGACCTCAGCTCGCTGCGCACCGGATGCATGGCCGGGTCGCCGTGCCCTGTCGAGGTGATGAAACGTGTCATCAACGAGATGAATATGGATGAGGTCACGATCGCCTACGGGATGACCGAAACCTCTCCCGTGTCCACGCAGACCGGTAAGGACGACCCGATCGATATACGGGTCTCGACGGTGGGCCGGGTCCATCCGCACGTACAAGTCAAGATCATCGACCCGGCGACCGGTCGGACCGTTCCGCGTGGCGAGACGGGGGAGTTCTGCACTCGTGGCTACTCGGTGATGCTCGGCTACTGGGAGGACCCGGAGAAGACGGCCGCGGCGATCGACCCGGCCGGCTGGATGCACACCGGGGACCTCGGAGTGATGGACGACGACGGCTACCTGAACATTGTCGGCCGGCTCAAAGACCTCGTCATCCGCGGCGGCGAAAACGTATACCCGCGCGAGGTCGAGGAGTTCCTCTACTCGCATCCCGATATCGCGGACGTGCAGGTGGTCGGCGTACCGGACCTGAAGTACGGCGAGGAGCTGTGCGCGTGGATCCGGATGCGCGACGGTGCCACGTCGCTTGATGCCGCCGCCGTACGCGAATACTGCACCGGCAAACTGGCCCACTACAAGATTCCGCGCTATGTCGTCATTGCGGACGAGTTCCCAATGACGGTCACAGGCAAGGTGCGCAAGATTGACATGCGCGCGACCTCCATCGAGAAGTTGGGGCTGGAGGAAGCTGCGAAGACGCGCACTGCCTAGGGAGAGACGCGACGTCCGTGCGAGTGCTTGCACTCATTCGCACGGGCGTCGCCGCGTCCTGCTGGCTGCGTGAGGATTGCTATCGGTGAGCTACCGCAAAGCGCCCTTGATCTTGCCGATCTCGCCCCGAACTTTTTCCAGTCGGCCCGACTCGATCCACAGGTCCGCGAACTCACTGTTGTGACCCAAGATACGCACGAGCATCGCCCGCGCATCGGGGATCAGCGCGCCGACCATGTCGGTGGGGATCTTGGCGACCGCGTCGAGTACGTCTGGTGACTCGATTTCGAATCGTTCGAGCTTGCCGGCGATCAATGCCGCGGCTGCGTACGCTTCCATGCCGTCGGCCTCATCGAAGTCGTCTTCGTCGTCGGGAACAGTCAGAATCTCGGCAAGTAGTTCACCGACAGCGTCTGGGGTCGACTCGTTGATTTCCCCGATTAGGTCAAGAGCGTCGTCATTCTCAAACGGGCCCGTGCCCCATGCGCTCATCCTGTAAATCCTCCCAATAATCCGTTAGTGGCCCCAAGTCTGGCAGTAACAGGTGGGTTCGCGCCACAGGGGACCCGATTTCGGCGGTTCACGTTCAGAATTGTGTGGAGTATCGGCGTACGCCGGCGTACGCATTCGCTCCACACAATCGCCGCCCCGGAACCAGTGGGCGCTGAGACGGGATACATAGCCCCGCACGTCGTGCTCAGCGCAGTTGACCGGAAATCGCTGATAGGGTTGGGGAGCAACAACAGTGATACTGCCCGATCAAGCAACGAAGTACTGGCGTACGCCGGACGGCTCGCAGGCTTCGACACGAATCGGCCATATTCTTCGCAACCTTACGGAAACTCGCCGCGACCTGCGGTGACCCGCGTCAACGGTTGCCGCGCTCGACCCGTTCGTCCTTGCTGACGAGTCGACACCGCGTTCATTGCACACCGGTCTGGATTGTTGGCGATCAGACAACCACGCTGACACACCGCTCAGCCCGACCTGGCATTGCGATGCCGAGAGGCACCACCTTTATGACCTCAGTAGTAACTTCTGCACCAACCGTCACGAATGAGACGACGCCCACCTTCGCGTCGCTCGGCGTACCGGCCCCACTAGTCAAGATGCTCACCAGCAGCGGCATCACCGCGCCGTTCCCGATCCAGGTGGACACGCTGCCGGACACGCTGCTTGGGCGCGACGTACTCGGCCGCGGGAAGACCGGCAGCGGTAAGACGCTCGCCTTCTCGATCCCGATGGTCGCGCGGCTCGCCGGCGAACTCGCTGGCGGCAAGCGTCGTCCCGGGCGTCCGCTCGGCCTTATTCTCGCTCCCACGCGCGAGCTTGCGACACAGATCGCAACCGCGCTCGAACCGCTTGCGTCCGCTTATGGGCTCAAGGTGACCGCAATTTTCGGGGGCGTGTCCCAGCACCGTCAGGAAGTCGCGCTCCGCGGCGGCATCGACATCGTCGTCGCCTGCCCGGGTCGCCTCGAAGACCTGATGAAACAAAAGATCCTCACCCTCGAAGCGGTCGAGATCGTCGTACTCGATGAGGCCGACCACATGGCCGACCTCGGGTTCCTGCCGGTCGTAACCCGCATCCTCAACGCCACTCCGCCGAAGGCGCAGCACATGCTCTTCTCGGCGACCCTCGACAACGGTGTCGACAAGATCGTCAAGCGGTTCCTCAACAACGAGGTGATGCACTCGGTCGACGAGGCCAACTCGCCGGTGTCGGCGATGACGCACCACGTGTTCGAGGTCGGCACTGTCGAGGCCAAGAAGCAGCTCGTCCAGAAGCTTGCATCCGGTACCGGACGGCGCATCCTGTTTATGCGCACCAAGCACCAGGCGCGCAAACTCGCCCGTCAGCTCACTCAGGACGGGATCCCATCGGTCGACCTGCACGGCAACCTTTCGCAGGGCGCTCGCGATCGCAACCTCGCCGCCTTCTCGGAAGGAACGGCGCGGGTCCTGGTCGCAACCGATGTCGCGGCCCGCGGCGTACACGTCGATGAGGTCGAACTCGTCGTACACGTCGATCCGCCCACCGAGCACAAGGCTTACCTGCACCGTTCAGGCCGTACGGCGCGCGCCGGCAGCGCTGGTGACGTCGTGACCGTTTCGCTTCCCGAGCAGCGCCGCGACCTGTCGCAACTGATGCGCAAGGCTGCGATAAAGGTCAACCCGCAGCAGGTGACTGCCGAGTCGGAGCAGGTCGCGAAGCTCGTTGGCGACATCGCGCCCTACGTCAAGCCCGCGCCCGTCGCTGCCCAGTCCGTCGGTCGCCCGAGTGGTGGTGGTGGTGGTGGTCGCTCCGGCGGTCCGCGTCGCTCTGGTGGCGCTGGTGGCCGCAGCGGTGGCGGACAGCCCCGTCGCGGCGGGCAGTCGCGTTCGGCAGGTGGATCCGGGCAGTCGCGTGGCTCCGGT
>CAJDTT010000047.1_pt1 | contig 19376 bp, 19 predicted proteins | sample 7389841 | NCBI WGS metagenome assembly CAJDTT01 (sample SAMEA7055655, study PRJEB34461) | soil metagenome | biome: terrestrial ecosystem; feature: Peninsula; material: soil | place: Antarctica | collected 2016
ACGGCGTACGACGTACGTGATCGCCGGGCCCCTAGGCGGGTTGTTGCGGCCCGATCTGCTGATGACGCGTCGTGCAGGGCATCGACCAATCCGCGGGCCCCCACTTCTTGTGCACCGGGGAACGTCTCGACTCCATGTTACGACCTCCGCGATCCGTCACGAAATCCCCGCGATCCGTCGCGAGATCCCCGCGATCCGTCACGAAGTCCCGGTCATCCGTCACGAAACAATGACGTATCGGCGTCGACCCAGGAGAGGGTTTCGTCCGCTTTCAGATCGGTCAGGTCGGTGGGCTTATTACCGGACGTGGTCGAACAGCTCTGTGGACAGATACCGCTCGCCGGTGTCCGCGAGGATGCCGACGATCGTCTTGCCCTCGAGCTCGGGACGCTGACCGAGTCGGCGCATAGCTTCCAGCACCGCGCCGGACGAGATGCCGACCATCAGGCCCTCTGTCCGCATCGCCTCCCGCGCGACCTCGATCGCCGTGTCCTCGGGGATGCGGACGACCTCGTCGATGAGCTCCATATCCGTGGTCGGCGGTACGCCGTTGCCGCCGGTGATGCCCTGGATCTTGTGCGGGTGCCACTCGCCACCGTTGAGCACCGGTGCCTCGTCGGGCTCGACGCCCATGACCTTCACGTCAGGGTTCTTGGTGCGCAGGAAGCGACCCGTTCCCGACAGGCTGCCGCCGGTGCCAGTAGCGGCGACAATGACATCGACCTTGCCGTCGGCGTCGGCCCAGATCTCCGGACCCGTTGTCGCCTCGTGGATGGCCGGGTTGGCCGGGTTGCCGCCCTGGCCGGACAGGAACGCCGTCGGGTCGGCTTCGATGATCTCACTGGCTCGGTGGTTCGCGCCGGCCATGCCATCGGCACCCGGCGTGAACTCGACCTCGGCGCCGAGGGCGCGCAGCAGGAGGAGTCGCTCGGTGGACATGTCGTCCGGCAGTACCAGCACGACTCGGTAGCCCAGGGCAGCGCCGACCCAGGCCAGCGCGATGCCGGTGTTGCCAGAGGTTGCCTCAACGATCGTCCCACCCGGCTTGAGTCGGCCGTCGGCCTCGGCCGCGCGCACGATGGAGAGCCCGGTCCGATCCTTGACGCTGCCCAGCGGGTTGTAGAACTCAAGCTTCGCCAGCAGCCTCGCCGGGTTGTCCGCAGCGAAGCGATTAAGCGCGAGCAAGGGAGTACGACCGACGACCTCGGTCAGGCTTTCGTATACAGGCATGTGCGCCCCCGAGTCTGATAGTTGATACTGCAACTATATCGCCGCCGCCCACAGGGATGCGGTGGCTGGTGACAAAAGTGATAGCGCCGCGCCTTATGTGCGACTGCCGAACTCGGGTTACCTGTGGACACTCTCGATTTTTCGGCCGGAGTCGCATAGTTTGGTTTGTGTTAAGCGACGACGGTGTGGATAACGACTTAAGGGGAGCTTGGTTTACGCCTATCGTGCTGTCAACTCATCTGGCGAGGCGGTTGCATGGCATTTCAGACGGTTGACGAACTCGTAGACTCAGAGGTCCGCGAGCTCATACGGCGGCGCGGAGTAGACCCGCTGACCGAACCCCTGCGCGTGCGGGAGCTGATCGATGAGGTCCTCAGTGACTACGCCGACCGCGCGCTGAGTTCCCCGCTGCCGCCGCTCGCGGACCCGATGTCGTTGGCCAAGCGGGTGCACGACGCAGTTGCTGGATTCGGCCCACTGCAGGTGCTGCTGGATGATCCAGAGGTCGAAGAGGTCTGGATCAATCAACCCAACCGGGTGTTTGCGGCGCGTAAGGGCATCAGCGAGCTGACCACGGTAGTGCTTACCCAGCCGCAGCTCGAGCAGCTTGTCGAGCGGATGCTACGCACCTCGGGCCGCCGGCTCGACCTTTCGGCGCCGTTCGTCGACGCGCTGATGCCGGACGGCAGCCGGTTGCACGTTGTAATCCCAGATGTGACACGGCGGCACATGGCAGTGAACATCCGTAAGTTCGTCGTCAGGGCACACCATCTGAGCGAGCTTGTCGCTCTTGGAACGATGACACGGCAGGCGGCGGCATTCCTCGACGCGGCAATGGTGGCGGGGCTCAACGTCATAGTCGCCGGCGGAACCCAAGCCGGAAAAACGACGCTGTTGAATTGTTTGTGTGCCTCAATTCCCGCCCGTGAGCGGGTGATTACCGTCGAGGAGGTCTTCGAGTTACGCATCCCGCTGCCGGACGTGATCTCGATGCAAACCCGGCAGCCGAGCCTTGAGGGGACCGGCGAGATCTCTTTACGTCGGCTCGTGAAGGAGGCGCTCAGGATGCGACCCTCACGCATCATCGTGGGCGAGGTCCGCCAGGATGAAGCGCTAGACATGCTCATCGCGCTGAATAGCGGCGTTCCTGGCGCCGGTTCAGTGCACGCCAACTCGGCTCGAGAGGCCGTGCAAAAGCTCTGCACGCTTCCGCTGCTCGCCGGGGAGAACATCTCGTCGGCTTTCGTCGTCCCAACGGTCGCGACCGCAATCGACCTAGTTGTGCATCTGCGCAACGAGGCCTCCGGCCAGCGGCGAGTGCGCGAGATCGTCGCGCTTAGCGGCCGCACGGAAGCATCAATAGTCGAGATGACGGACATCTTCCAAACTCGGGATGGACAGTTGGTGCGGGCCGACGGCTACCCGCCGCATCTGGACCGCTTCGAACGCGTCGGCATTGACTTAAATGCGCTGCTCTCTGCCAGCTACCCGCGCTCGACCGAGGCGCTTTCCCTAAGCAGCAGCGAAGTGGAGCGTCAGTGACATGGGCGCACTCCTGGGATTGCTTGGTGGCGTGGGCCTGCTTTTCGTCATTTACAGCGCGACCCGCCGGCCGACTCGGACTGTCCATCGCCAGAGCGGACTGACGGTACGACGTGGCGAACTGCTCGTGGATGCGGGTCTTGCGGGTGTGAGCAGTACTCAGCTGTGGTTGATCCAAGCTGCGTGCGCACTGTTGTCGGGGATCGTAATCCTGCTGTTGACGGCGGCGGTCGCAATCAGCGTCATTTTCGCGGTGTTCGGATTCTTCGTGCCGGAGATGCTGGTACGCCGGTTGCAGCAGAAGCGGCGCGCCGATCTGCGCGAGGTCTGGCCCGAGGCCGCGGACCATCTGGCGTCGGCGGTGCGCGCCGGACTGTCTATCCCCGAGGCGTTGTCGGCCCTGTCGACGCGCGGACCAGAACCTCTGCGTACGGCGTTCGCCCAGTTCGGCGCCGACTACCGGGCGAGTGGGCGGTTCATCGACTGCCTCAACATGCTCAAAGAGCGGCTGGCTGATCCGGTGGGTGATCGCATCTGCGAGACGCTCCGGGTGACTCGAGAAGTCGGCGGCACCGAACTTGGCACCGTACTGCGCACGCTCAGTCAGTTCTTGCGTGAAGATGCCCGCGTCCGTGCTGAACTCGACAGTCGCAAGCAGACCACCGTCAACGGTGCTCGGCTGGCAGTCGCGGCCCCGTGGCTTGTGCTGTTGTTGCTAGGTACGCAGTCGACGACGCTGCAGGCGTACGACACGGCGCTCGGGCTGGCCGTACTCATCGGCGGTGCGGTCGTCTGCGTCGTCGCATACCGGTTGATGATCCGGATCGGCAGATTGCCTGCAGAGCAGCGAGTTCTGCGATGAGCCCGCTCGTGATCGGGGCGATCATCGGCGCGTTGTTTGCGATCGGTCTGCTGGTCGTCGTGCTCAGCTCACCACCGGCCAGGTCGGTCAAGCTCGAAGACCGCATCGCGCCGTACCTCCGCGAATCGCCTAAGCCATCGGCCTTGTTGGCCGGTACGCCGGCAAGCCTGCCCGGCGCCGCGCGGCGAATCCTCTTGCCACGCGCACGCTCTTTGTCAAAGGTAATTGACCGGTGGGTTGGTGGTTCGGGCTCGGTCGGGCGTCGGTTACGTGCCCTCGACAGCCCCCAGACGATCGAGGACTTCAGACTCGAGCAGGCTATCTGGGCCAGTCTGGGTCTGGTGTCCGGCACGGTAGCCGGCGTGGTGATGACATTTGTGAGCCCGAAGTTCGAACTGGTCTCGGTGGTGTTGTTCGCCGTCGGAGGCGCGATCGGTGGGTTGTTTGGCCGCGACTGGTGGCTTACCCGGCAGGTACGCCACCGCGAGGAACGGATCCTGGCCGAGTTTCCCGTCGTGGCAGACCTTCTCGCGTTGTCGGTGACTGCGGGTGAAGGCCCGGCCGGGGCAATCGACCGCGTGTCTCGGCTGGTGGGTGGTGAGCTTGGGCGTTCTCTGCAAGGTGCGCTGGCGAGGGTCCGCACCGGGATGCCCCTGACCGAGGCGCTTGAGGAACTGGCGAAGTTCAGCAGTCTCGAACCGTTGACTCGATTTATCGACGGGATCGTCATCGCTATCGAGCGGGGCACGCCTCTGTCGGACGTACTGCGGGCGCAGGCGGTCGACGTACGCGAGAGCGGCAAACGCCGGCTACTCGAGTCCGGTGGACGCAAGGAGCTCGCCATGATGGTCCCGGTGGTGTTTCTTCTCCTGCCGACAACGGTTGTTTTTGCATTGTTCCCAGGCCTTTTCGCGATTGTTGAGCTTTCCCAATGAGATGTGAATGGTGATGTCATGATGAGAATGTGCGGTGCATTCCTAGCGGTGGCGTTGACGGTGATCGACAGTGTCAGTAAGCGGCAGGACGCAGACGACGCCGAGCGTGGTGATGTGCCGGCCTGGGTGATGATCGTTGTGATGACCGCGGCACTCGTCATCGCGATATTGATCCCGTTCCGCGAGGCGATCGTCAGCGCGGTCCAAAACGCGCTCGACAGTGTTACTGGTACCTAAGGGATCCACGTCATGCGTGCCGTGGCTCGACGACGCAAACCGCGTGGCGATGCCGGCAATGTGGCTGAGTTCAGCCTTGTCGCAGTCCTGCTTGTCGCGATTTTCCTAGTCGTGCTCCAGGTCGGTATCTACATCCACGAACGCAACGTCATGGCCGCCAGCGCTCAGGCGGCCGCGCGGTACGCCGCGAACGCCAACGTGACGTCGCTCGCCGGCGGACAGCATGCGTCGAAGCTGATTTCTGAGGCGCTTTCGGAGCAGGCGGCCGGCGGCGTGACCTGCACGGTCGTCGAGGAAGTCGGTGACGGGGGACTGATTGTGGTCGTGGTGCGCTGTGTCGGGAGTATTCCCACCGTGGTGACCGCGGTCGGCAACGTGCTGCCAATTGACGTGACGGGCCGCGCGGTCAAGGAGGGCGCGCAATGACTGGGACGCTGCGCCGAATGGCAATCACGCTCCACGAACGAGTGGTCGCGTTACACCGCGGAAAAGACTCTGGTGCGGCCATTGTCGAGTTCGTTCTTCTGGTCGTCATTATCTTCGTGCCACTGACCTACGGCGTGGCGGCGTTCTCGGCGATTCAGCGTGCCGTCTTCGCCTCGAGTGAGGCCGCTCGGCAGGCCGGCCGCGCGATAGCCACGGCACCGGATCAGGAAACGGGACTAGCACGGGCGACGTACGCCGCCTCGATGGCCGTCAGCGATCAAGGCGTCGATCCGACCGACTTCACGGTGTGGACGGCGCCGCGCGGAGCTACCTGCCGTGATATTTCGCAGCGTTATCAGCCGACGCTCGGGCAAAGCGAAGTGTTTGTGGTGTGCGTGCGAGTGACGATCCGGGTGCCACTCGTGCCGGAGTTCATCGAAACCAACACCTCCACCGGCAAATTTGTCGTAGCCATGGACAGTTTCCGGTGAGGCTACGCGAGCTTCCGGGCGGCGACCGGGGCTCGACGATGCCGCTCATGTTGGGATTCTTCATGATCGCCGGGCTTCTCCTCACCGGCGGTATCACCGCGTCCGCCGCGTTCCTCGCGCAGCGGGACCTACAGTCGGCGTGCGACGGCGCGGCCGTTGCCGGTGCGAGCGGATTTATGCGTACGACGGCCGGGTCCACGGCGGATATCGCCTTCGACGAGACACTGGCCGGACACGCGATCGCGCAGTATGCGGTCGACGCGTGGGGGAGCGATGCCGTCGACATCCAAGTGAATGTCGACGGCACGAGGGTGATCGTGACCTGCGCCCGCGTCGTACACGTGCCGTTCGAGGCGCTGTTCTCACCAGGCGGGATCAGCCGGACGGCGACTTCCTCCGCGGACGCGCCGCTGCTGGGGTAGCGGGTCGCCTCGCTAGACGACGCGGCCGGGGATCGAGGCGACCTTCGAGGGGTCGGTGGTCGGAAGCTCGCCGAGCACGTCGTCGATCTTCTTCATCACCTCGTCCTCGAGCGCGACCCCAACGGCCTTCACGTTGTCGGTGACCTGGTCTGGCCGTGAGGCGCCGACGATGGCCGAGGCGACGTTGTCGTTGCGCAGCACCCACGCCAGCGCCAGCTGCGCCATCGAGAGCCCCGCTGCGTCGGCGATCGGCTGCAGCTGCTGTACCCGGGTGAGTACGTCGTCGTCCATCCACCGCTTGATCATGTTCGCGCCGCCCTTGTCATCGGTCGCGCGCGAGCCTTCCGGCGGTGCCTGCCCGGGCTTGTACTTGCCGGTGAGCACGCCCTGCGCGATCGGTGACCAGACGATCTGCGAGAGGCCGAGCTCTTCGCAGGTGGGCACGATCTCCGGCTCGATGACCCGCCAGAGCATCGAGTACTGCGGCTGGTTGGAGATCAGGTGAACGCCGAGCTCCTTGGCGAGGGCGTGTCCGCGGCGAATCTCCTCGGCGGTCCACTCGCTGACACCTATATACAGAGCCTTGCCGGCGCGTACGACGTCCGCAAACGCCTGCATCGTCTCCTCAAGCGGCGTCTCGACGTCGTACCGGTGCGCCTGGTAGAGGTCGACGTGATCGGTCTGTAGCCGGCGCAGTGAGCCGTTGATCGACTCGAGGATGTGCTTGCGTGACAGGCCGGTGTCGTTGTGTCCCTTAGGACCGGTCGGCCAGTAGACCTTGGTGAAGATCTCCAGCGACTCGCGTCGTTCGCCCTTCAAGGCGTCACCGAGCACCTGCTCGGCCGCGGTATTGGCGTAGGCGTCGGCCGTGTCGAACGTCGTGATGCCCGCGTCGAGCGCCGCGCGGACGCAGGTGAGCGCAACGTCGTTCTCGACCTGCGAGCCGTGGGTGAGCCAGTTGCCGTAGGTCAGCTCCGAAACTTTCAGTCCGCTATTGCCGAGATACCTGAATTGCACGTGTCTGTCTCCCTGTGGGTTAGGTAAGTGAGTACGTCTGCCGCGTTGGGCACGTCTATAAATCTAGTCCGGTCGCGTTGATTAGAGGTACGCCGCAAAACCCCGACCGTATGCTCAGCGCATGACGGCCGACCTCAAGAGCGTGGCCGACGAGCTCTACGCACTGCCGGTGGGTGAGTTCACGGCCGCCCGCAACGCGCGTGCGAAGCAGGCTCGCGCCCAGGACGCGACATTGGCGAAGGCCATCGGCGTCCTGCCGCGTCCCTCGCTGGCCGCGTGGGTGATCAACGTGCTGGTCCGGGACGAGCCTGAGCACGTTGAACGGGTGCTGGCCCTTGGCGATGAGCTGCGCCAGGCGCAGCAGCTACTGGATGCGCGTCAGCTGCGCGAGCTCGGTGGGCAGCGCCGCAAGCTGACCGCCGCGGTCACTCGGCAAGCGCGAGACAACGCGCGCGAGCGCGGCGTCGAGGTCACCGAAGCGGTCGCCACCCAGGTCGAGCAGACGCTGCACGCGGCCATGATCGACGAGTACGCCGCCCGCGCCGTACGCACCGCACTGCTGATCAAGGCGCTGCCAAGTAGCGGGCTGGATGAGCTGGACGTGTCCCGTTCCGTCGCCGTGCCGGACGCGCTCGGCTCCGTGCCCGCACGGTTGCACGTCGTACCGGCGCCGCCGGAGTCCGAAGCGGCCGAGCGCGCACGACTGGCCGCGATCGAGGCTGCGCGGTCCGCGGCGAAGAAAGAGCGCAAGGCCCAGGAACGGCTGGATCTGGCGCATAAAGACGTGTCCCGCCTCGATACGCGGGACGCGCAGATCGACGACGAGCTGCAACAGCTTGAGCGCCAGCTGAGCGTGTTACGGCGGGAACGAGACGCGGTCGAGCTCGACCGCGCGGCAGCCCATGATCGGCTGCAGCGGGCCGGCGAACAGTACGCCGCGGCGCGGGTGGCCGCCGAGCAGGCCAGCGCCGCCCTCGCGGACCGGGACGGCGACGACGTACCCTGATGAACTGTGTCCACTGATGTACCTGCCGAAATCGCCGCCCTCGACTCGACGCTGAAAACCATCGAGTCGGTCCTCGACCTCGACTCCAAGCGCAAGGAGATCGGCCAGCTAGAGGCCGAGGCCGGCGCGCCCAACCTGTGGGACGACCAGGAAAAGGCACAGGCGGTGACCAGCAAGCTGTCGCGGCTGCAGTCGGCGGTGCAAGGGGCCGAGCGGATCCGCACCAAGCTCGACGACGTCAGCATCCTGCTTGAGCTCGCGGAGGCCGAGGACGACGCAGATGCGCACGCCGACGTGCTCAAGGAGCTGCGCGAGGTCCACAAGCAGATCGACGAGCTCGAGGTGCGCACCCTGCTGTCCGGGGAGTACGACGAGCGCGACGCGCTGATTACCATCCGTTCCGAAGCCGGCGGCGTCGACGCGGCCGACTGGGCCGAGATGCTCATGCGGATGTACCTGCGCTGGGCCGAGGACAAGGGTTACAAAACCGACGTCTATGAGACCTCGTACGCCGAGGAAGCCGGCATCAAGTCGACGACCTTTGCGATCCATGCGCCGTACGCCTACGGCACGCTGTCGGTCGAGCAGGGCACTCATCGCCTGGTGCGGATCTCGCCGTTCGACAACCAGGGCCGGCGCCAGACATCGTTCGCCGGTGTCGAGGTCGTGCCGGTCGTCGAGCAGACCGACGCGATCGACATTCCGGACGAGGAGATCCGGGTCGATGTCTACCGGGCTAGCGGGCCGGGCGGGCAGGGAGTCAACACCACCGACTCGGCGGTGCGGATCACGCATATTCCGAGCGGCATCGTCGTGTCCTGTCAGAACGAGCGCTCGCAACTACAGAACAGGGCCTCGGCGATGACCGTCCTGCAGGCCAAGCTTCTCGAACGTACCCGCCGGGAACAGCAAGCCAAGATTGACGCGCTGAAGGGCGATGGCGGCAACTCGTGGGGCAACCAGATGCGCTCCTACGTCGTACACCCTTACCAAATGGTCAAAGATCTGCGCACCGACTATGAGGTAGGTAACCCGCAGGCTGTGTTCGATGGCGACATCGATGGATTCCTCGAAGCCGGTATCCGCTGGCGCCGAAACACCGCTACCTCGGAAAACTAGCGGTACCTCGAGGGGTTTCGCGGCGCGTGGCGGGCTGGTCGGAATCGCGACATCGCCCACAGAACGGGCTGTAAACGGCTCATAAACTACGTTTTGGTTACAACTTCGGTAAGATGCTCTGTTGTGATTCGACTTGAAAACGTCAGCAAGTTCTACTCGACGAGTACCCGTCCCGCGTTGGACGACATCTCTGTCGAGATCGAGAAGGGCGAGTTCGTCTTTCTGATCGGGCCGTCTGGTTCAGGCAAGTCGACGTTTCTGCAGCTCCTCCTGCGGGAGGAGGTGCCCTCCAAGGGCGATCTGTGGGTCTCCGGCAAGCATCTCAACAAGATGAGCAACTGGCAGGTGCCTAAGCTGCGCCGCACCATGGGATGCGTATTCCAGGACTTCCGGCTGCTGAAAAATAAGACGGTCAGCGAAAATATCGCCTTCGCGCTGCAGGTCATCAACAAGCCGAAGCACACCATCAAGAAGGTCGTGCCCGAGGTGCTTGACCTGGTCGGGCTCGAGGGCAAGGCCAACCGGATGCCCCACGAACTCTCTGGTGGCGAACAGCAGCGCGTGGCCATTGCCCGTGCGTTCGTCAACCGCCCGCTAGTGCTTCTGGCCGACGAGCCCACCGGCAACCTCGACCCGGAGACCAGCCAGGACATCATGCTGTTGCTGGAGCGGATCAACCGCACGGGTACGACGGTGCTGATGGCTACCCACGACTCCAACATCGTCGATGCGATGCGCCGCCGCGTGATCGAGCTCGACTCCGGCAGCGTCGCCCGCGACCAGACCCGAGGTGTGTACGGCGTCGGCCGGTGACCACCGTCGCGACTCGTCAACCTTCCCTAACGCGGTAGCCACCCTGCCGTTCGATCCGATCCTGAGGAACCAATGCGCCTGAAGTTCATTTTGTCTGAGGTTGCCGCCGGCCTGCGGCGCAACCTGACGATGACGATCGCGATGATCCTGACGACCGCGATTTCGCTGGGACTGCTCGGTGCAGGTCTGCTCATCGCCCGCGAGATCAGCGCGATGAAGACGATCTACTACGACAAGGTGCAGGTGTCGATCTTCCTCACCCAAGACGTCACCGCCGAGCAGAAACAGGGCATCGAAAAAGAGCTCGACAAGCTTAAGAGCGACGGCGAGGTCAAGACCTACTTCTCCGAGAGCCGCGACCAGGCATACGCCCGCTTCAAGAAGCAGTTTGCCGCGCAGCCCGAACTCGTGCAGAACACTCCGAAGGAAGCGCTTCCGGAGTCTTTCCGTGTCTCGCTGGTGAACGCTGAGCGGTACGACATCATCAGGAAGTCCTTCACCGAAGGAAAGACCGCCGACGGGCAGCCGAAATATATGGCGGGGGTCGATACCGTCCGAGACGAAGGACAGGTCCTTGATCGCCTCTTCTCGGTGCTCAACGGCCTGCGTAATGCCACCATCGCCATCGCTGCCGCGGGCGCGATCGCCGCGCTACTGCTGATCTCTAATACCGTGCAGCTAGCCGCGTTCACCCGAAGAACCGAGACCGGCATCATGCGCCTGGTGGGCGCGTCCCGGTGGTATACGCAGGTGCCCTTCGTCATCGAGGCGGCGGTCGCCGGCATATTCGGTGCCGCGCTCGCGGTGGGCGGCCTCTTTGTCACCAAGGCGCTCTTGATCGAGAGATCGTTCGCCTCGATGATCAAATCTGGCACTATTCCGCCGATTACCTCGGCCGACATCTGGGCGGTCTCGCCGCTCATGGTCGTCGCCGGAGCGCTACTCGCCGCGGTCACCGCCTGGATTACCCTCCGCCTGTACGTCCGCCAGTAATTCTCTTGCCCCACGACGGATAATCGACGAATGCCTAAAGAGACCGGACACAAGCTCATCGCGAGCAACCGCAAAGCGCGGCACAACTACGCGATCCTCGAGACTTACGAGGCGGGCGTGGCGTTGCGTGGAACCGAGGTCAAGACGTTGCGCGAGGGCAAGGCCAATATGGCTGACGCCTTCGGCATCATCGATCACGGCGAAATCTTCCTGCACCACGTGCACATACCCGAGTACACGCAGGGTTCGTGGACCAACCACGAGCCGCGGCGAGTGCGCAAGATGCTGCTGCACGCGCGGGAGATCACCAAGATCGAGGACCAGCTCAAGGACGGTGGCCTGGCGATCGTGCCGTTGTCGATGTACTTCAAGGACGGCAAGGTCAAGGTCGAGATTGGGGTCGGGCGAGGTAAGAAGCTCTACGACAAGCGCCAGGACATGGCTAAGCGGGATGCGGACCGGGAGATCCAGCGGGCGCTCGGACGGCGCAACAAAGGCATGGACTAGGCATCAAGTAGCCTCGTCCTCGTGACAAGCCCACCACTTCGTGACCTAGAAATTCCGGCGTACTGGCAACGCCTCGGCCTGCCTGGCCTGGCCGACATCCACGTGCATTTCCTGCCGCCCGGCATGCTCAAGAAGGTCTGGGCGTTCTTCGATGCGGAGGCCGAGAAACATGGCCGCCATTGGCCGATCCAGTACCGGTACGACGAGGAAATGCGCCTCAAGCTGGCCCGCTCGTTCGGGTTGCGCGGCATCCCGGCGCTGACCTACCCGCACAAGCCGCAGATGGCGCAGTGGCTCAACACCTGGTGTGCGGAGTTCGCCGTGCGCGTCCCGGACGCCGTGCACTCCGCGACGCTGTATCCGGAGGAGGGGGTCGGTGACTACGTCGCCGCCGCACTCGCAGATGGTGCGCGGCTGTTCAAGGTGCACGTGCAGGTAGGAGTTTTCAGCCCGGCCGATCCGCTGCTCGACCCCGCGTGGGGAGTCCTGGAAGATGCCGGCGTACCGATCGTCATCCACGCCGGCTCGGCGCCGACGGTCGGTGAGTTCACCGGCCCGGAGGCCGTCGCCGACGTACTCAAGAGGTTCCCGAAACTGACCTTCGTCGTCGCGCACCTGGGCATGAGCGAGTACGACGCGTTCGCCGACCTCGCCTTCGAGTACGACAACGTGCACCTCGACACGACGATGGCCAACACCGACTTCACCAACCAGACCACGCCGTTTGGACCCGGGTACGTCGCCCGACTGGCCGATTTGAAGGACAAGGTAGTGCTCGGCAGCGACTTCCCGAACATTCCCTACCCCTACGCGCACCAGATCGAAGCCCTCGATCGCCTCGACCTCGGCGATGACTGGATGCGCTCGGTGCTCTGGCACAACGGAGCCCGGCTGATGGGCCTGAGCGACTCGTAGCGCGCCACCGGAATTAACCGGTGGCGCTCTCGCGTTGAACAACGGTAAGATGGCTAATCCGCGGCAAACGCGGATTGCAACGACCAGGGGGGTGAACGGTCTCGACTTCGGACGTCGAGATAGGTGAAGCGAGCCGAGGAAGACGACGATGATCTCGTAAACCAATAATGTCGTAACCAATTAAGCGCCGATTCTAATCAGCGCGACTTCGCTCTTGCTGCCTAAGCAGTAGAGCGAGTCTGTCAGACCGGGAGGCCTCCGGCCCGGACCCTGGCATCGACTAGGAGGATCACCAACCGACCCGGTCGCGGGGTCGCGCGGGACATTTCACAGCGACTGGGCCCGTCACCGCATCTTGTGCACGCGAATGCGGGGGCCGAGTAGAGGCATAGTGCACTGCGCTCGGAGAAGCCCTATCAAACCGCCGAAGGACCCGGGTTCGATTCCCGGCACCTCCACGAGAAGTACGACAGAAGGGCCACCCCAATACGGGGTGGCCCTTCTGATTTTTCCGGGGGCTCCGCACGAGTGGATCGATAGCGACTTCTGCCGCTGCGCGCTAACCTTGCCGTGACCATCGCCCGGACCGAGGAGGCCCGTTCATGCTGGAGTCCACGCCAACTATCTATCGCGCGAATCAGATCATCACCCAGGCGACGCAGGGTTCGGATCCCGACGCTTTTGCCGTGACCGGTGAGCAGATCGTGGCGACGGGAACGACTGCGGAACTCGTCGATCGTTATCCCGCGGCCCAGGTCGTCGATTTCGGTGACGCGGTCATCGTGCCTGGGTTTCACGACGCTCACGCACATTTGGCGATGACCGCAGAGGATGTGCTGCACCTCGACCTCTCGCACGACGCCGTGGCCAATGTCGATGGGCTGTTCGGGACGATCGCACGTGAGGTGGCGCAGACACCTGCGGGACAGTGGATCAGGGGAAGCCGGTACGACGACCAGAAGACCGGCGCGTTGAGCCGCGACGCGCTCGACAAGGTAGCGCCGGACCATCCGGTACTCGTGACGCAGGTCGCCGCACACTGGGGCGTGGTCAACTCGGCAGCGTTAGCGAGACTTGGTATCGATGAGTCGACCCCGGACCCGGAGGGCGGGTCATACGATCGCTCCCCGGACGGTCGCCTGAACGGGCGGTTGGTCGAACGCGCGTTGATGAATGTCGCCTTGCCGGCCGATCCGAACGTCGGGTCGAATATTCCCGCGAGCAGTCCGCAGGACCTGCAGCGTGGAGTGGTCCGCGCGGCCCGGGCCTGGAACGCCGCCGGCCTGACTTCGGTATGCGACGCGCTGGTCAGACCGGACGACATCGCGATGTTCTCCGCGGTGCGATCCGCCGGCGAGCTGACGTTGCGGCTAGGCATGTTGGTCACGATCGAGCATTACGACAAGGTGGCCGCTCTTGGGATCGGCGGTGGGTTCGGTGATGACTGGCTGCGTCTGATTGGCATCAAGATGTTCGTTGATGGCGCCATCGGTGGTCGTACCTGTTTGATGTCCGAACCGTTTCGCGACGGCAGCGGTACGCCGGTGCAGACGACCCCGACCGAGCGGTTGTTGGCGGACGTCGCGCGAGTGCACCGCGACGGGATGCGGGTCGGCGTACACGCCAATGGCGACGCCGCGATTCGGATCGTGCTCGATGCCGTGGAGGCCGCCCAGAAGGCCACACCGCGCCCGGGTCTGCGGCACCGGATCGAGCATTGCTCGCTGATTGACGACCAGATTTTGACGCGGATGAAGGCCCTCGACATGATCGCCGTCCCGTTTGCGGGTTATGCGGCGTACCACGGCGGCGCGCTGAATGCCTGGTACGGCGAGGATCGAACGGACCGGATGTTCGCGCACCGGTCGTTCCTCGATGCCGGGGTGACCGTCGCCGCCTCGTCGGACTACCCGTGTGGGCCGATCGAGCCGCTGCTTGGAATGCAGTCGCTCGTGACCCGCGCTGGCACCGATGACGGTGTCCTGGTTGGTGCGCGGCAGCGGATCAGCGCGGCCGAGGCGCTGCGTGTCTTTACGCTGGAGTCTGCGGAGGCTTGCGGCGATGCAGGACGTAAGGGACGGATCGAGCCCGGGTACCTCGCGGACTTCGTCGTACTCGAGGAAAACCTGCTGACGGCCGACCCGGCCTCCATTGCGTCAATCGGGGTACAGGCGACGTACGTCGGCGGCCGGGCCGTTTACGCCGCCTGAGCGCAGCTGGCGCCGCCACGGCGCGCGCTCAGCGGTTCTTCCAGATCGGCGGGCGCTTCTCGGCGAACGCCTTCGGGCCCTCCAAGTAGTCCTCGGTGGTCATTAGGTCATCGAGGTACTCTGCGGGCGCGGCCATCGCGGCGGCCTCGGACGGGTATTCGTCGGCCTCGGCCATCGCGCGCATGGAGATACGTACCGACGTCGGAGAAACGGCCAGGATCTCGTCGGCGATGGCTCGCGCGCCCTTCACGGCCTCCCCAGCCGGCATGATCCGGTTGACTAAACCGAGCCGCAGCGCATCGGTGGCGAGAATCGCGCGGCCGGTCAGGATGTGCTCGGCGGCGACCTTCTTCGGGATCTGTCGTGGTAGCCGCACCAAACCGCCGGCGGCGGCGACCAAGCCCACGCGCACCTCGCTCAGGGCAAAGGACGCCGTCTCGTCCGCGACGACGACGTCACAGGCAAGCGCCATCTCGGTGCCACCGCCCATCGCGAATCCGTTTACAGCGGCGATCACCGGCTTGGTCCGGATCCGTGCCGTGATTCCGCCGAATCCGCTCAGCGGAAGCCAGCGCTCTTTCCCTTCGGCGGTGTACTTCAAGTCATTGCCGGCCGAGAACGCTGCCGTTCCCGCTCCAGTCAGGATTGCCACCCACAGCTCGGGATCGGCCTCGAACGCGTCCCAGATCTCGGCCAGTTCGTCGCTGGCCATGGGGTTCAGACTGTTGCGTACCTCCGGGCGGTTGATCGTCACCTGAAGCAGATGACCCTCTCGCTCGACCACCGCCCACTCGTACGAGTCACGGAACGCCGGCGCGCGTGGGGGAAGAAGCTGTGTCATCCGCTCCTCGGTGAACGTGAATCGGTTGCCCCGGCTGGTACGCCGGACAAAGACTCGCTTGCCGAGCGCATCTTCGGATGTCATGTGCTCGATGGTGTCGGCATCACCTGGCTCGGTTCTGGCGAGGAACCGCAGCTCGTCGGCTGTCCGGCCGACGACGACCCCGTAGTCCGGACCTCCCTTCGCGTAGACCACGGTGTAGGTCTCGATGGTCGCCCAGCCTTCTGGGTGCTCGGCTCGGACCGGCGCCTCCCAGCTGTCGACCTGCGCCTGCAGTCGCCGGTTGTTGGCGGCAACGAATTCGGTGGGTACGCCGGAGTAGATGCCGACGGCGTACTTCGACAGGTAGCCGCCGTTCGCGCCGACGAGTCCGTACGATCCGGGATCGCGTCTGGTGCGCTGGACGACCTCGCAGATGGCGTGCATCGAGTAGTTGTTGCCGGGCCCCCCGAAATACGGCAGACCCCCGGTGAGCGTGAGTCCGCGCGGGTCGTCGGCCCGCAGCCCCAGACCATCTATCGCCACGCTGGACACCGCGACCGGGAAGCAGCTGTAGAAGTCGAAGTACGACACCTCGTCAACGGTGATTCCACTCTGCCGCAGCGCCTCGTTACAGGCGAGCACGGCGGCGGGGTAGCGGCCAAGGTCCTGCCGTTGCATGAGCTCGCGCTCAGCGAGCGCCGCGTGACCGTGCAGGTAGATCCACTGCTGTTCGGCGATACCCAGCTCGCGCGCGGTCCCGACAGTCGTGAGCACGACCGCGGCACCTTGGTTGACCTGGTCCCGCGCGACCAACCGCAGCGGGTACGGCGTAGCAATCATCCGGTTGCGCTCGCTGACGGTGATGAGCTCCTCCGGCGTACTTGCGGCGACTTCCGACGATGAGTACGGGTTTGCGGCCGCTACCTCGGTGAGCGGCGCGAACAGTCGGCCCATGTCAGCGGCGTAAGTCTCGAGTGTCTGGCCGAGTCCTGCGCGCCTCGCGGTCTCGCATAACGCGTAGCTTGGCGGCGCGCCGACCACACCGTGGCTGATGTTGTATCGATAGGCCAGCCCGGTCATCCCCATGCCGCGGTTCTCGACGCTTCCCTCAACGTTCTCGGACCAGTCCGCGGTGCCGCCGGTCTTCTGCAGCCAGCGCGCCGTCGAGATGTTCTCGCCACCGGCGAGCAGCACCATCCGGAACTCGCCGTTCGACAAACGCGCGCCGAACTCGCTGACGAGCTGTTGGGGAGTGTTGCCGCCGGCCTTCTCCCAAACTGCGACGCGTGGCGCCAGACCAAGTCGGTTTGCGACGGCACGTGGATAGTTATCAGGTTTACCGAACGGCTGCGCGCGTCGAGGGGTCGAGTCTTCGAAGGTGCGCGTGGTCGCGATCGCATCGACGTGCTGGCGGAGCGCGTCAAGCGATTTCGCGTCGGCGAAGGCTCGCTCCGCAGCCCGCGCCGCGATATCGGCTGAAGACAGTGCGGCGTACTCCGGTGCGCCAATTAGCTCGGTGAACTGGCCGACGCCGACGATAATCGGGGTTGAGGGCGCGATTGTCATCTTGGGTCTCCATCTTCGGGCTTGTCCTTAGTCATGCTAAACAATAGCCGCACGTGGATCTGTCCGACGCCTGCTACGGGTAGCGAAATGGTGCGACAATGGCGCCATGACACAGCAGATCAGCGTTCAGTCACTCGCCACACCACCGCAGCAGTCATGCGTGGAGCCCACCTGGTTTGTCGACTCGGACGCGCCAGTGGTGATCGACTACGCCGCGGACGTGATCAAGGATGCCGGAGCCGACTCCGAGCGGGAGAAGGCGGTAGCGCTGTTCCTCGCGGTGCGGGACGGGTGGCGTTACGACCCCTACAACGTGTCCTACGATCCGGCGGACTTCCGCGCAAGTGCGGTGCTGTCGAGCACGTCAAACTGGTGCGTTCCGAAGTCGGTGCTCCTCACCGCGTTGTGCCGGGCGGCGGGAATCCCTGCGGGCCTGGGATTTGCCGACGTACGTAACCATCTGCAGAGCGCAAAACTGCTCGAGAAAATGGGCACCGACCTGTTCGTCTACCACGGTTACTCGGTGATCTGGGTCGACGGAGCCTGGCGAAACGCCAGCTCGGCGTTCAACCGCGAGCTGTGCGAGCGCTTCGGGACCAAAGTTCTTGAGTTCAATGGGCATGATGACGCGCTGATGCACGGGTACGACGAGTCGGGCAACCGGCACATGGAGTACGTCAACTATCACGGCGATGTCACCGATCTTCCACTTGATGACATGTTTGTCGCGTTTGAGCAGGCGTACGGTCCCGCGTTCAAGGACGTTCAAGAGTCGGATGCGGTCGACGAAGCGTTTCACTCCTGAATCTGCAGTATTGGTGGCGACTCTCGCCATGACGCCGCCCCGGCTGCTACCTTCGCCAAAGGTTCGCAACGCGAAATATCTGGAGGCGGAAGATGGAATTGACAGGTCGGATCGCGGTCGTTACCGGAGCCGGGGATGGGATGGGCCGGCAGCTGGTGCACCAGCTACTAGCTTCTGGCGCACATGTCGCCGCACTCGATATCTCAGAGTCCGGCCTTGCAGACACCAAAGCAACCGCCACCGCTGACGGCGTACGCCTCACCACGCACGTCGTTGACGTCGCTGACGAGCAACAGCTGATCGCGGCCGCCGCGAACATACGCGCGCAACATCAGACCGACCACGTCCATCTGCTTTTCAATAACGCCGGCATCGGTGGCGGCGGTAGCCTGTTCACTGACGATCGGGCGACCTGGGAACGCACATTCAATATCGACTGGGGGGGCGTCTATCTCGGCGTACGGACGTTTCTTCCGCTTCTTGTGGCTGCCGACGAAGCGCGGATCGTCAATACCTCAAGCGTCAATGGATTCTGGGCGAGCCTCGGCCCGCGTACCCCGCACACTTCGTACTCGGCGGCGAAGTTCGCCGTCAAGGGGTTCACCGAAGCGCTCATTACCGACCTTCGCAACAACGCGCCGCACGTCACCTGTGCCGTCGTGATGCCGGGCCATATTGGGACCGGCATCGTCGCCAACTCGCGCAAGATTTTTGCAGGTAACGCATCCGACCAGTTGTCCGCAGCCGAGCTGGCCGGCGCCCGGGAACGGATGGCAGCGGCGGGCGTCGACGTCGCCAAGCTCGACGATGCGGACATCCAGCAGTTCGTCGACGATCGAGCCCGAGAGTTCGAGGAGAAGGCACCTATGACCGCTGCGCAAGCTGCGCGGGTCATCCTCGACGGCGTTCGTGCCGATCAGTGGCGGATTTTGGTGGGCGACGACGCACACGAACTTGACCGTCGGGTGCGCAATGACCCCGAAAGTGCCTACTCAGTGGAGTTCTACGACTCTTTCAGCTCCGAAGTCGGCTGGGGGCTGGGCAGCCTGTAACCGGATCGAGGCCACAACCACGGGCGTCAACGCAAAGGAGCCCTGACCAATGGTCAGGGCTCCTTTGTCGGTTACTAGTGCTGGGCGAGCTCGTGCCGTCCGACGACCATGTGGTGCACCTCGTCCGGTCCATCGGCGAACCGCAGGTGGCGGACATCGGTGTACATCTCGGACAGCGGGGACCACTGGGAAATACCGGCGGCGCCGTGAATCTGGATCGCCTGATCGATGATCTGGCAGGCCTTCTCCGGCACCATCGCCTTCACCATCGACACCCAGACACGCGCTTCCTTGTTACCCAGCACGTCCATCGCCTTCGCGGCCTTCAGAACCATCAGCCGCATAGCCTCGATCTCGATCCGAGCCCGCGAGATTTTCTCGAGATTACCGCCCAGCTTCGCCAGC
>CAJDTT010000048.1_pt1 | contig 19245 bp, 17 predicted proteins | sample 7389841 | NCBI WGS metagenome assembly CAJDTT01 (sample SAMEA7055655, study PRJEB34461) | soil metagenome | biome: terrestrial ecosystem; feature: Peninsula; material: soil | place: Antarctica | collected 2016
GCGGGTGCGGATGGACGACAGCCGGCCCGGCGTGATGATCACCGACTCCGTCAGCGAGCATCTGCTCGATGACGTCCAGGGGGACTTTCCTGATCTGGCCAGGATTGTGGTCGACGCCGAAGGCCCGATCTTTGGTGACATCGATACGTCGATCGGCGATTTCACGCCCACGCTCACCAAAGCCGACGACCTCGCGACCATCATGTACACCTCGGGAACGACCGGAAAACCCAAGGGCTGCATGATGCCGCACGACATCATCGTCGGGCTCTCGTCGTACCTCACCCACGCCCTAGCATTGCAGCCCGGCGAGGTGTTGTTCTCAGGCGCCGATGCCGGCTGGTCGTTTGGCCTCTTCACCACCGGACTGGCGCCCTTGTCTGCTGGAAACCCGCGCGTCATCTACGAAGGCCCCTTCAAGGCCGCCGAGTGGTGGGCCGTCATGGACCGCAGCGGAGCGCATCATCTGGCCGCCGCACCGACGGCCTACCGGCAGCTGGCCAGCGGTGGCGCTGATGCGATCCCGGCGAGCTTCACGGCCGCATCGAGCGCCGGCGAACCGCTCGATGCGCCGACGGCGCAGTGGTTCCAGAACAACGCGGACGTCACGATCTACGACTGCTACGGCCTTTCCGAGATCGGCATGGTCGTGGGCAACCTGCGTACGCCGGGCGCCCCGCCACCGATACCGGGCTCGATGGGCATCGGTCTGCCCGGATACGAGGTCGCAATCCTCGACGAGGGTATGGCGCCCATCGGCGGAGTAGGAGTCGGGCGGCTCGCCGTCAAGGACAACGGTCACCTGATCAGCCGCGGCTACTGGAACCGGATGCCGGAGTGGGATGAGCGATTCCACGACGGCTGGTTCGTCACCGAGGACCTCGTACGTCGAGACGAGGACGGCCGCTACTGGTACGAGTCGCGTGCCGACGATGTCATCGTCGCCTCAGGGATGAACGTCGGACCAGCCGAGGTCGAGACCGCTTTGATGGCGCACCCGTTGATCGCCGATGCCGGCGTCGTCGGCATCCCGGACCCGGTCAAGGGCACCATCGTTACGGCCCACGTCGTACTCAACGGCGAGGAGCCTGCCGACTTGCACAACATCTTGCGCGCGTGGGTCGGCGAACGCGTCGGCCGGCATGCGACCGCCCGCAAGGTCGTCGTGTGGGACGAGCTCCCCCGCACCGCCAGCGGAAAACTGCAACGCGTCAACCTGCGCCAAGCGCTCATAGACGCGGCCTTAGCGGCACCCGACTTCCCAGATTCACCGAGCTCATCCGACCCAGACTCAACCAGTTCATCCGATGGAAGGAACACCCAACAATGAATATCCGCACCCGTGCGCTGATCGCCTCAGCGGCCGCTGCAGCAGTCGTATTGACCGGCTGCAGTACGAAGGGCGGTGGCGCCGTCGAAAGCAAGACCGACTCGACCGGCATCAAGACCGACTTCGGCGTGACCGACAAGACGATCACTCTGGGCGCGATCTCGGACGCTTCCGGCGCCTACAAGGTCACCGGGACGTCGCTGACCTATGGCAACCAGCTCTGGGCCGACGAGGTTAACGCCAGTGGGGGTGTCTGTGGGCGCCAGATCAAGCTCGAGGTCCGCGACCACGGTTACACCACCGATAAAGCGGTTACGCTCTACGCTGAGGTCCAGCCCAAGATGCTAGGCATGGTCCAGCTCGTCGGGTCCCCGATGCTCGCGGCGCTCAAGGCCCAGATCAAGTCCGACAACGTCATCACGATGCCGGGCTCGTGGGCCTCGAGCAACCTCGACACCGAGCAGGTCTTCATGGTGGGCTCGACGTACGACATCGAGATCATGAATGGCCTCGCCTACCTGCGCGACAAGAACATGATCAAGAAGGGCGACAAGATCGGGGCTATCGTCCTCGACAGCGAGGCCGGCGCAAACACTCTGGTCGGCGTCGAGTACTTCGCCAAGCAGAACGGCATGACGGTCGAGTCCGTCAAGGTGGCGGCGACCGACAACGACCTGTCCTCGGCCGTGACCAGCATGAAGAGCAAGGGCGTCAATGCGATCGCTCTGATCATCGGGCCGAAGGCGACCAGCTCGGTGACCACGCAGATGCAGTCGCAAGGGCTGGACGTGCCAATCGTCGGCAACGCGGTCTCGTTCGACCCGACCCTGCTCGATACTCCTGCGGCGAGCTCGTTCGGCAAGTTCTACCGGGTCGCGTCGGTCGTGCCGTACTCCTCGGACAACAAGCTGATGGCCAAGATCCGCAAGGAGTACGCCGCGAAGTACACCGACAAGCCCAATGACAGCGTCACGATGGGTTACATCTTCGGCACGATCTGGGGCAAGGTTCTGGACCAGGCGTGCAAGGACAAAGACCTCACCCGGGCCGGCGTGATGAAGGCTAAGAACAAGATCACCGTCGATACGCAGGGTCTCACCGGCAAGCTCGACTTCTCCGTCGCGGGCGACGTATCGAGCCGGCTGAGCCTGATCGAAACGCCCGACGCAAACTCCGAAGGCGGCCTGAAGGTCGTGCGCGGCCTCGAGGAGTCGAAGGAAGCGAAGTCCTACAAGACGCCCTACCAGAAGTAGGTTTCCTGACTGCACGTAGAAAGTGAAAGAGGAGCGTGCCAACGTGGCGCGCTCCTCTTTCCTTTGTGCCCGGCTATTTCAGGTGTGCGTGTACGCCGTGCAGCCCATCATTTGTGTAGCCGGCGTACCGACGCAGCTCGGCGCGCGCGACACCGCGGCGATGCACCTCATCCGGTCCGTCGACGAACCGCATGGTGCGGGCCTCGACCCACGCGCGGGCCAACGGGAAGTCCTGGCTCATCCCACCCGCTCCATGCATCTGGATGGCCCGGTCGATGACTTTGAGCGCCATCTCCGGTACGGCGACCTTGATACCGGAAATCTCGCTGGCCGCTTCACGGTTGCCGACCGTGTCCATAAGGTACGCGGTATACAACGTGTAGAGGCGCGCCTGGTCGATCTCCATCCGGGAGTTGGCGATCCACTCGCGGATGACGCCCTGCTCGGACAGCGGCGTACCGAACGCGACCCGTTCGTTGGCCCGCTTGATCAACAGTTCCAGGGAACGCTCGGCCAGTCCGATCATCCGCATGCAGTGGTGGATCCGGCCCGGACCGAGCCGCGCCTGCGACATCGCGAAGCCGCCGCCTTCCTCGCCGAGCAGGTTGGAGACGGGCACCCGGACGTTCTTGAACTCAACCTCGGCGTGAGTCTCGAAGGGGTCGTAGCCCATCAGCGTGAGGTCGCGGGTGATCGTGACGCCCGGGGTACGGCGCGGGATGAGTATCTGGCTGTGCCTGCGATGCCGGTCGGCGTTCGGGTCGGTGACGCCCATCAGGATGAAGATCTCGGTGCGGTCCCGATTGGCGCCGGTAATGAACCATTTCGTGCCGTTGATGACGTACTCGTCGCCGTCACGCTCGATCCTGGTCGCGACGTTGCTGGCGTCCGAGGATGCGACGGCCGGTTCGGTCATGACGTACGACGAGCGAATTTCCCCGCCCAGTAACGGTTTGAGCCAGCTCTCCTTCTGCTCCTCAGTGCCGAAATGGTTGAGGATCTCCATGTTGCCGGTGTCCGGCGGGTTGCAGTTGAACGCTTCCGGCGCCATAAAGATGCTGCGGCCCATCAGCTCGGCCAGCGGCGCGTACTCGAGGTTGGAGATCGGCTCGCTCCACTGTGAACCGGCGGGCAGGAAAAGGTTCCAGAGGCCCTTCTCGCGCGCCTTAGCCTTCAGCTCCTCCATGACTGGCGGCTGGGTGCGGGCCTCGCCAGCGTCAATGACCTGCTGTTCGTACAGCTTCTCATTGGGGTAGATATGCTCTTCGAGAAACTGGCCGATGCCGTGCTGGAGTTTCTTCGTCTTATCAGTTGGCGCGAAATCCATACATAAGTCCTTGCGTCAGGCCCGAGTGTGGGCGATACCTAGTTAGCATGATGCCAGTGGAGGTAACACGACATGGAACTGCTTGATGCAATGCGTACGACGGGTACCTGCCGATACTTCGACGAGGCCGACGTACCGGACGACGTTCTGTACGACGCCTTCGAGGCGGCGCGCTTCGGCCCACAGGGCGGCAATCGCCAACCGGCCCGCTGGATACTCGTGCGCGACCAGGCCACTAAACGCGCGCTCGCCGATCTCTACCAACCGCGGTGGCGGGCTTACGCGTCTCCCGGTGGCCGACGTTCAACGGTCAAGACCCCCGTCGGACCCGCGAACGACTTCGCCGAAAATTTCGCTAACCTACCGATTATCGGCGTACTGTGCGCCAAAATCGAGTCGCTTTATGTCACCGACAAGGATCTAGATCGCACCAGTGTCGTCGGCGGCGCGTCGATCTACCCGCATATGCAAAACGTCTGCCTCGCGCTGCGCGATAAGGGTGTCGCGACGGCGGTGACGACGTTCTTGTGCGCGGACGAGCCCGCCGTACGCACGCTGCTCGATATTCCCGAGGACTACCTCACGGCCGCGCACTTGGGGATCGGCTATCCGGCGAAGAAGTTCCCCACCAAGCTGCGCCGCGGGCCGGTCAGCGAATTCGTTTACACGAATCGGTTCGGCGCTCCGCTCTTCGACGCGCAGTCTGGGACCTAAGTGGCAGATCGGGACCGGACTGCCAAGCCCGATCTTCCCATTAGCTCGCGTCACACGACGACTTCGCGTCAAACGACCGGCCGCGGCACCGGTGACAGCGACGCATAGGCGGCGCAGTTCAATAGCCTCCGCGCATCTGTGGATAACTGCGGGCCCAGGACTATCAGGTCGGCAAACTTTGAAACTAAGTAGAATGTGCGGAGCCGACCGACGACGCCGCGGAGTTTGACTAGTGATATTTCTGCTCTGCCTTCATTTTGGCATTGCGGCGGTTGCTCCGATTCTCGTGCGCACACTTCACCGCAAGGCGTTTCTGGTCCTCGCAGTCGCGCCCGCGAGCGCATTCTGCTGGTTGCTGAGCAAGACGTCCGACATGTCCGACGGCGGCGTAGTCACCGAAGACATCCGCTGGGTGCCGTCCCTCCACCTCGACATCGCGCTGCGACTGAGCACGTTGTCTTGGACGATCGGCCTGCTGGTCAGCGGCATCGGGGCGCTCGTACTTGTCTACTGTGCGGCGTACTTCAAACCGGACGACCCGTCGCTGTGGCGCTTCTCGGCTGTGCTCACCGCGTTCGCCGGAGCGATGCTGGGCCTGGTTCTCAGCGACAACCTGCTGCTGCTTTACGTTTTCTGGGAACTCACCACAGTCTTCTCCTACCTGCTAATCGGCAACAACCCCGTCCGCAGCGCCAACCGCCGGGCCGCGATGCAGGCGCTGATCGTCACGACCCTCGGCGGTCTGGCGATGCTCATCGGGATCGTAATCCTCGGACAGCGCAGCAGCTACCGGATCTCCGAGCTGCTGGCCGCACCGCCGGCGGCCGACGGCATGGTCAGCGCCGCGGTCATCCTGTTGCTCGTAGGCGCGCTGTCAAAGTCAGCGCTTATCCCCTTCCACTTCTGGCTGCCTGGCGCGATGGCCGCACCGACCCCGGTAAGCGCCTACCTGCACGCGGCGGCGATGGTCAAGGCCGGCGTCTACCTGGTTGCCGTCTTCGCGCCGGTGTACGCCGAGATACCCGGCTGGCGGCCAATCACGTTGGGGCTGGGCGTCGCGACAATGCTGGTCGGCGCCTGGCGAGCTCTGCGGCAGGAGGACATCAAACTACTGCTGGCCTATGGGACCGTAAGCCAGCTGGGATTTCTCGTTGCCCTTGTCGGCATGGGCACCCGGGCTGCCGCGCTCGGCGGTATCGCGATGGTCGTCGCGCATGCGCTGTTCAAGTCGACATTGTTCATGACTGTGGGCATCGTCGACCACAGCGCGGGCAGCCGCAACCTACGCCAGCTCTCTGGCTTGTGGCGCCAGATGCCGGTCGTCTTCGCTACCGCCGTGCTGGCGGGTCTGTCCATGGCCGCCGCGCCGCCGTTTGCCGGGTACGCCGCAAAAGAGTCCGCGTTCGAGGCCGTGACGCACGGCTATCCCGGCCTCGGCACCGGGTACGCCGTCGCGCTGGTGATCGGGCTCGTCATCGGTTCGGCGCTGACGGTCGCTTACACGGCCCGCTTCCTGTGGGGCGCATTCGCGACAAAACCCGGTCTACCGGCAACGAAGCCCAAGCCCGTCAGCGCGGGTTTCGCCGTCGTCCCACTCATTCTCGGCGTACTGAGTCTGATCGTCGGTTTCTTCGGCAGAATTGAGACCGACCTTTTCGCGCCGTACGTCGACTCATTCGCCTCTGCCACGCACCCGGACCCGATCGGGCTCTGGCACGGCTTCACTCCCGCCTTTGCGATGACGATCCTCGCGATCGTCCTCGGACTCGCGATGTTCTGGTGGCGTGCGCAAGTCGAGTCGACCCAGAAAAGGGTGCCCGCCAAGGTCGACGGTGAACGCGTCTACAACGCCATCATGCGCGGCCTCGATCGGACCGCCGTCGAGATCACCGCGATCACGCAGCGTGGCTCACTACCCCTGTATCTCGGCACGATTCTTGTCGTCGTTATCGTCCTGGTCGGCACAGCGGCGCTCCGGTCTGGCGCGTCACCGACGTTGCGCGTCTGGGACTCACCGGCCCAGGCGGGAGTCGGGATCGTCATCGTCATCGGCGCGGTCCTCGCGGCCCGAGCGCGTGGCCGGCTCAAGGCCGTCGTTCTGGTGGGGGCCAGTGGGTACGGCGTCGCCGTACTGTTCCTGCTGCACGGCGCGCCCGACCTCGCGCTCACCCAGTTGCTGGTCGAGACCGTGTCGCTGGTCGTCTTCGTGCTGGTGCTGCGTCGACTGCCCGAATACTTCGCCAGCCGGCCGATACGCGTCGACCGCTACTGGCGGATCGCAATCGGTGTCGTATTCGGCGCATTGGTTTCAGTAGTCGGCGTGATCGCCGCCGACGCCCGCGTCGCGACGCCGGTGTCGGTTCGGTTCCCGCAAGCGGCACTAAGCTTTGGACACGGCAAAAACATCGTCAACGTCACCCTCGTCGACATCCGAGCGTGGGACACGCTCGGCGAGATCTCCGTGCTCGTGGTCGCGGCCACCGGTATTGCGAGCCTGATCTTCATCCAGACCCGCAATACCGCGCTCCAGCCCCGCGCCTTCACCCCCGCCTCGTCCGGATCGAACGAAGCAGCGCCCATGTGGCTGCGGGGCGTCGGTCGGCTGCGCCCCGAACGCCGCTCGGTTATTTTCGAAGTGGTCACCCGCCTCGTCTTCCATATCATGATCGCGTTTTCGCTGTACCTCGTCTTTTCCGGTCACAACGCCCCGGGCGGCGGCTTTGCTGGTGGGCTCGTGGCCGGGTTGGCGCTGCTAGTCCGTTATCTGGCCGGGGGCCGGTCCGAGCTGGACGAAGCGGCGCCGATCGACGCGGGTCTGCTTCTTGGGATCGGCCTGTTGATAAGTGTGGTGTCATCGTTGGCGCCGCTGCTATTCGGCGGAACAGTCCTGCAAAGCACCTCGCTGGATTTCACACTTCCGATTTACGGCGACGTACACATCGTCACATCGCTCTTCTTCGACGTCGGCGTCTATCTCATCGTCATCGGGCTATCCCTCGATATCGCCCGCAGTCTCGGCGCCGGCATCGATCGGCACATTGAACAGGAGCGCCAGGATCGGGAGGTGGCCGTCCGATGAACATGCTTGCTGTCACCGACTCCGTGAACGACACCGCGCGCCCCAATCTCGTGCTGATCATGGTGTGCGGCGTACTCGTCTCGGCCGGTATTTACCTCATGCTCGAACGCAGCCTTACCCGGGTGCTGCTCGGCGCTGTCCTGGCCAGCAACGGCGTCAGTGTGCTGTTCCTCGTGGTGAGCGGGAAGGCCCGCGGGGCGCCGATCATCGGCGTGAATGATCCCAGCAATATGAGCGATCCGCTGCCGCAGGCCATGGTTCTCACGGCCATCGTGATCACGCTGGCGACCGTCGGGTTTGTGCTGGCGCTCGCCTACCGCCAATGGCAGCTCACCGGCGCCGACGATGTCCAGGACGACATCGAAGACGCGAAGATCCACCGGCTCGCCGAACGCGACCGCACCTCGGAGACCTACGATCCGGACATCGAGTCAACGACCCAGTCCGATGAGGACGCGACCGAAGACGATGAAGTGGGAGACCACATCACAGACCCCGACTCGCATCCCGACGGCACACCGGTAAGGGAAGAGATCGCTGACCAAGGCGACCCCAACGAACGACCTGGCGGTGGCGCGTGACCAATCTGCTTCCACTGCCAGTCCTGCTTCCGCTGCTTGGAGCCGCCCTGACACTGGCACTCCGACGTTCGCCAAGAGTGCAGCGGTTCATCAGCATCACAGTCCTGTCTGGAGTCGTGGCGGTCTCGGCGACGTTGGTCTACCAGACCGACCAGCACGGCGTACAAGTGCTTTGGATCGGCGGATGGGCTGAGCCGTTAGGGATCGCGCTCGTCTGCGACCGACTCGCGGCGCTCATGCTGCTCGTGTCATCGCTGGTAACCCTGCTTGTCTTGATCTTCTCGATCGGCCAGGGCATATCCGACAGCCGCCGCGACACTCCCCTGTCGATCTACTATCCGACGTATCTCGTATTGGCCGCCGGGATCGGAAACGCCTTCCTCGCCGGCGATCTGTTCAACCTGTTTGTCGGTTTCGAGGTCCTGCTGTTCGCGTCGTATGTGCTGATCACATTGGGCGGCACAGGCACTCGGATCCGTGCCGGTACGACGTACATCGTGGTGAGTCTGCTGTCCTCGATTCTGTTCCTGGTGGCGCTCGCGGCCATCTACGGCGCGACGGGGACGGTCAACCTCGCGCAACTGTCGCAGCGGCTCGGCGACATCGGCCCTGGGGTCAGCCTGATGCTGCAGTTGCTGCTGCTCAGCGTGTTCGCGATCAAGGCGGCGGTGTTCCCGCTGTCCGCGTGGCTGCCAGACAGCTATCCGACCGCGCCGGCTCCGGTCACTGCCGTGTTCGCGGGGCTGCTGACCAAAGTCGGCGTCTATGCAATCATTCGCGTGCAGACGCTGCTTTTCCCGCAGTCGCCACTGCACGGGCTACTGCTGTGGGCGGCGCTGCTGACGATGATCGTTGGGATCCTCGGTGCGGTCGCGCAGTCCGACATCAAGCGCATGCTGTCCTTCACCTTGGTCAGTCACATCGGCTACATGATCTTCGGTATAGGGCTGGCAACCCCGGCCGGATTCGCCGGCGCGATCTTCTACGTCGCACACCACATCACTATCCAGACCGCACTTTTCCTGATCGCCGGGCTGATCGAACGCTTCGCCGGCTCGACGTCCCTGGGCAAGCTCGGCGGCCTGGCCGCCGTCTCGCCAAAGCTGGCGGTCCTCTTCTTTATCTGTTTCATGAATCTCGCGGGAATTCCACCGTTGTCGGGTTTTCTCGGCAAGATCGGCCTGATGCAGGCCGGTATCGACGTCGGTACGCCGATGGCCATCACGGTCGTCGTCGGCGGGATCGTCACGAGCCTGCTCACGCTCTACGCCCTCGCCAAAGCCTGGAGCCAAGCCTTTTGGCGTACGCCGCACCAGGCGCTGGTCAGCGCGGTCGCCAATGCCAGCGACGTGGACCTGCGACATATCGCCGAACGCGACGAGTACGACCTGGAGATGAGCGACCTCGTCCGCGCCGCCGATGCCGTCGACGGTCAGCAGTCTCGGATCGCCTTGCCCAAGCCGATGTTCGCCGCGGCCGCCGCGGTGACGGTAATGAGCCTGATGATCAGTGTCGTCGCCGGACCGATGTACAGGTACGCCGAGCGCTCTGCCGAAGACATGTCACACGCCGAAATCTATGTCAATGCCGTACTACCGGTGGGTGCACGATGACCGAGATCGTGAGTAGGCCAGGCAGGCATCTGCGCCGCGGTGGATTCCAGCCACGCACCACGACCGCGATCGTCATCACGTGGTTGCTGATGTGGGGCGACCTGTCGTGGGCCAATCTAATCAACGGTTTTCTCATAGCGATCGCCGTGACATTGGTGTTTCCGCTGCCTTCGATCGAGTTTGATGGGCGTCCGCACCCTTGGGGAGTGCTCAAGCTCGCCGCGCATTTCGTCGCCGACCTGGTCGTCTCGTCGGTGCAGGTATCAATGGCGGCGTTCCGGATCGGGCCGCCGCCGAGGAACGCGATCATCGAGGTCAGGCTGCACTGCCGATCGGACTTCTACCTGACGATCATCGCTGAGCTCGTCTGTCTCGTGCCGGGTTCGGTCGTCATCGAGGCGCGGCGTAGGTCCTCGGTCCTCTATATCCACGTCCTCGACGTCAGATCCGAGGACGACCTCGAGCGGGCTCGTGCGGGTGTCTTCGCGGTCGAAGGCCGAGTCATGCACGCCCTCGCCTCTAAACAAGAGCTCGCGGCGTATGCGACGTCAATCGCCGCATCAGGATCGAGTCGCTCATGAAGATCATCCTCATCGTTACGATCAGCATGCTCGTGGTGGCCGCGATCCTGACGCTCTTCAGGCTTACCCGCGGGCCGGGTAGCCTCGACCGGGCGGTTGCCGCCGACGTCCTCGTCGCCATCGTGATCGCCGGCCTCGGACTCGAGGCCGCGTTCAACAAGCACCGCACCACTCTGCCGATCCTCGTCGTTCTCTGCGTCGTCGGATTCGCCAGCTCGGTGTCGATCGCGCGATTCCTCGGACCGCGCGAGTCCGATCGGGAGGATCGATGAGCTGGGAGTCGGTTGCGAACGTCGCTGCGGGGATCCTTCTACTAGCCGGTGCGTCGCTATGTCTCGCCGCCGCGGTCGGTCTGGTCCGGTTCCCCGACGTACTGTCCCGCATGCATTCGGCAACGAAACCGCAGACGCTCGGGCTGCTGCTCATCGTGCTGGGCGTCGGACTCGTGCTGCGCACGTGGTCGGCGTGGGGGATCTTGTCGTTGGTCTTCGTGATGCAACTGTTCACCGCACCGGTCGCCGCGCACATGGTGGGCCGTGCGGCGTACCGCTCGGGTCAGGTCGACGAGGACCGCCTCCTGCGTGACGAGCTCGCCGAGGCGCTGCGGCGGGCCGAGGACGATCCACCCGAGAAGTAGCCGTGAGCGCCGTAGCGTCCGTTACTTCTGGCGAAATCCATCCATGAAGCGGCGGAACAGGCCGCCCTCGGCTGGCAGCGGCGCCTTGGCCGGTGGCGCAACGGTGCGTTGGCGAGCAATCGGCTGCTCGTAGTCGGTGCGGGCGATCGCGTCGATAACCTGTGCTTCGTCGAAGGTGGCTGAACCCTCGATCACGGGGACGAAACCGACGAGTACGCCGTCGCGCATCACCTGCGCCTCGAGGCCCGGGGTGTCATCGGTGTCCCACATCGCCTCGCGCCCCTCGGACAGCGTTACCCGTACGCCGAACTGACCCACCCCAACCCTGGCGATATGTGCGTCAATGCCGCGCTCGCGGAGTTTGTCGGTGACCCGTTGCGACCTGAATTCGTCCATGCGACAACGGTACCGGCGGTCAGCGCGCGGCGCCCGAACACATAGCAAACTCTCAGGTCGACGCTCCACGATAGGTACCGAAACTCCACAGCACACCCTCAGGATCCTGGACGCTGAAGTCCCGCGAACCGTAGTCCTGCTCAGTCAGGCCCATCACTTCGGTCGCGCCGGCCTTGATCGCCCGCTGGTAAAGCTCGTCAATATGGTCAGTAGCGACGTACACCGAGCCCGCCGCAACGCCGGCCCTCGTCATCACGCCACCGTCGTCGCGAACCGAACCGAGCATGACGCCCCCACCTTCGGGCCAGCACAGCTCTGCGTGGTCCACGTGGTCCGGGTCCTCGTCGCTGGTGTATTCGGCAACCACCTCGAAGCCGAACGCCTCCTGCAGGAACTTGATCGCCGCCTTTGCATCCTTGTATCGGAAAGTCGGCCACACATACGCTGCCGGGTCGTTGGTCGCCATGTCATGCACTCCTCGTGTCGGATCACCGTTGCTGTCTACGATTCTGAGGCGTTACGACTGGGAAGTCTTGTAGAAATGGGATCCGGCTCATGCAGGTCGCCGGCAGACGGGCTCGTTCGGGCGACCTGGTCCTCCCTCAGCCATGTCGTCGGGCTGACACCCGTGAACGACTTGAAGTCGCGGTTGAGGTGGGCTTGGTCGGCGTACCCGCAGATCGCTGCGATATCGGCGATCTTCGATCTCCCCGACAGGATCATTCGACGCGCGCGGTCGTAGCGCAACACTCGGGCAGCCTCTTTGGGCCCGATACCGAACTCGGCGTTGAACTGCGTGTTGAGGTGGTGCCTACTCCAGCCGACCTCGTCGGCGACGAGGGAAATGGGAAGTCCGCCGTGGCTGCGCGCGATGTGCCGCCACGAGTTGACGACCTCCTCGCGGAGGCCGATGACCTCGCGCACGGCCCGGATGAGTACATCGTCGATAGCGTTGAAACGCGCGCCCCAAGTCGGCGCCGCATTGACCCGCGCGTGCAGCTCGTCGGCCATCGGTCCTGCGATGACGCCCAGATCGTAGTTGCAATGTGCGAGCTCACCGGCCGGGATCCCGAAGAACACGCGCGGCGCGATAGGGCTGAAATTGATCTGGATCCCCGTCATAGCGCCGTTATGGCGAACCAATGTGCGATGTAGGTGTAAACCCGCAAGCAGTACGCCGTACTTCTCGTCGGCGTCAAGTGCCTCGTCGTACAGGCAAAGTGGCGCCGTGATGGACACGATGAACGTCAGCGAGCCGGAAGGCAGTCCAAGATGCGTTCCCGGCGCTAAACCCGAGAAATCGTAGCCGATGTAGTCGCCAACGTACCGGCGCAGGCTCGGATGCGGCTTGCGAACTAGGTCCTCGACGCGTGCGGCGGACATCTTCCCAGTCTAGGAGACCGGCCGGAAACGAAGGCTAAACGGTTTGCGAAACAGTACGACGTCCCGCGAACGCGCGGCCGAGGGTCACCTCGTCGGCGTACTCCAGGTCACCGCCCACGGGCAGACCGCTCGCCAACCGAGAGACGACCAGACCCAACGGCGAGAGCATCCGGGTCAGGTAGGTCGCCGTCGCCTCGCCCTCGAGGTTGGGATCGGTCGCGAGGATGATCTCGCGCACCGTCCCGTCGCCCAGCCGGGTCAGTAGCTCCTTGACCCGTAGATCGTCCGGGCCGATGCCATCCATTGGATTGATGGCACCGCCGAGGACGTGATAGCGGCCGCGGAATTCATTGGTGCGCTCGATCGCCGCGACATCCTTGGACTCCTCGACCACACAGATGACGTCATCGACTCGCCTGGGGTCGCGGCAGATGCGGCAGGTGTCCTGCTCGCTCACGTTGCCGCACATCACGCAGAATCGCACGTCGTCCTTGACCTTGGTAAGCGCGGCTACCAGATCCTCGATCACCGAACCGTCCACGCTCAGCAGGTGAAATGCGATACGTTGCGCGCTTTTGGGACCGATGCCCGGCAGCCTGCCCAGCTCATCGATGAGGTCCTGAACGGCACCTTCGAACACGTGGATTCTTTCTGACTAGTGCGATTGGGTCTAGTGCGATTGGGTTTAGTGCGTTTTGGCTATGACGCGCGCGGCGTTACATCCCGGGCAGGCCTAGACCGCCCATGCCGCCGGCCAGCGGTCCCATCGCCTTCTGCGCGAGTTCGCTTGCCTCACGCGACCCGTCGCGGACGGCCGCGATGATCAGGTCCTGGAGTGTCTCGACATCGTCCGGATCGACCGCCTTGGGATCGATCTCGATCGACTGCAGCTCACCGCCACCGCTCATAGTGACCTTCACGAGCCCGCTGCCCGCTGAGCCTTCGACGGTTGCGCTCTGGATTTCTTGCTGCGCCTTTTGCAGCTGCTCTTGCATCTGCTGCGCCTGCTTCATGATCTGCTGCATATCGGGCTGGCCGCCAGGCTGCATGTGTCGTACTCCTTGGTGTGAAGCTTAGGTACGACGTCATCGGTGCGCCGTACTCATGTAAGACAACGACTCGGTGCGTGAAAGAGTGTCGCCATGTCTGTTCGAGTGTGTCACGGACCGGCGACACGGGCGCGGACCGCGGCAGTTGTCGGCGCCACAATGCTCGCCGCCCTGCTCGGCGTGAGCAGTTGCATGGTCCCGGCCACTCCGGCTGCGCCCCGCGCGGTCTCAAGGACCGCTTCTTCCTTGCCAAGTACGCCGCAGAGTTCCACAGCGCAGTCACCGCCACCTGTGTCGACGCCCGCGGCGCCGAGTGCTGCGACCCCAAACGCGACCGCTCCCAGCACCGCCCCGGTTGCCCCGCCGACGCCCCCGCCGAATCCGCTCGCCGGCAAAGTCGTTGTCATCGACCCCGGCCACAACGGTGCCAACGCGGCAAACCCTGCGGCGATCAACAAGCAGGTGCCCGATGGCGCCGGCGGCACGAAAGCATGCAATACCACCGGTACGGCGACCAACGACGGGTACGCCGAACACGCCTTCACCTGGGATCTCGCAAACAAGCTCAAGTCGCTGCTTGAGTCCAAAGGGATCACCGTCGTGATGACTCGGCAAGACGACGATGGCGTCGGACCGTGCGTCAACGTCCGCGCGCAGATCGGCAACGATGCGCACGCCAACGCGGTGGTCTCGATCCACGGTGACGGCGCCGCGGCCGGAAGCCACGGGTTCTTCTGCATGACGACCGCGCTCGCCCCGGGCGGTGCGGCGATCAAGGCGCAGTCAGCCGGACTCGCAGGGAAGGTGCGTGATGCCATCGCGGCTAACGGGGTCATGCCGGTCGCCAACTACGAGGGCACCAACGGTGTGAATGGGACGCGCAGCGATCTCGCGGGCCTCAACCTGAGCATTGTTCCGACGACGATGTGCGAGCTGGGCAATATGCGCTCAGCCATCGATTCGGCGATCCAGAAAAGCGACACTGGCCGCGCGCAGATCGCGGCCGGACTGGCCAACGGCGTATTCGCCTACCTCGCTGGCTAAGTGCGGGAGTTTTAGCAGAAGACTGGGTTGGCGGCGCGTCGAGGCGCCGAATTCACCTACGAGAGGACCTGCCATGTCCACGCCCCGTCGAGCCTTGATCGTGATCGACGTACAACAGGAGTATTTCGAGGGCCTCCTGCCTATCCAGTACCCACCCCGGGAGACCTCGCTGGCGAAGATCCTGCAAGCGATTGACGCCGCTGAGCGGGAGGGAGTCCCGATCGTCGTCGTGCAGCACGAGGAACCCGAAGACGCGCCCGCGTTCGCTGCCGGATCAGCCGGCTGGTCGCTGCATCCGCAGATGCAGGAGCGGGTCAAGCCGACGTGGAAGCGGGTGTCAAAGAACCTCGCGAGCGTCTTCGCCGACACCGGCCTCACCGAGTGGCTGCATGAGCAGCAGGTCGACTCGGTCACCCTTACCGGTTACATGACGAACAACTGCATCATCGGTTCGGCGGCCGCCGCCGAGCCACTGGGGTTTTCCGTCGAGGTGCTCTCCGATGCCACCGGCGCGATCGACTTGGCGAACGAGGCCGGCAGCGTGCCTGCCCAACAAGTCCACAAGACTCTGATGGCCCTGCTTCACTCGAACTTCGCTGCCGTGGCCACCACGGAGATTTGGTGCCAGGCACTCACGGGAGGCGAGGCCCTACCCAAGAGCGATCTCGGAACCTCTGCCGCGACAGGACGCGCTTCGTACGGAGCCGCCAAAACCAAGGCGTGAACCCCCGCTACCAGCCACCACCCGTCACTCGTCCATGAGTTTGGCGCCGAGCTGTTCTTGCAGAAGCGCCATCGCCGCGGACTCGGGATCAACAGAACCGGCAGTCGGGCGATCGATCACCTGGTCGTCCGGATCTGGTTCAGATTCGTCCTCCGGCTCCGGTTCAGCCGGGACGCGGCCCACATCGTCGCGGGCGACGACCCTAATGTCCCAGGAGACGCCCAGGACTTCTTCGAGTACGGCGCTCAGCGGCCCATGCTGAGAGGGATCGGACAGCCGGCGTACGAGCCCCGGAGGGGTGATGACCGTCAGCGTGCCGTCGCTGACAGATGACGCCGTTGCGGCCTCGACGAGCGCGGCGACCGCGCGACTGTGCTTCTTGAGTGCATCGACGATCGTCGGCCACTGTCGCCGCAGCTCGGCAACATCGAAGTCGCCCCCGGCGATCGACTGCGGACGCTGCGGCGGCGAGGCAGACCGGGACGTCGACGGCGCTGCCTGCGGCTCGCTGTCTCGTGGCGACTCGGGCTCGCTTGCTCGTGGCGGCTCGGGCTCGCTTGCTCCTCGCGGCTCCGGCTCGCTATCTCGTGACAGGTCCGGCTCGCTGTCCGCGGATGGCTGCGCTGCTGGCACAGGTGGCGGCGCGGTCGCGGGCGTAGGCGCCTGCGGGTGGGCGGCCGCGGGCGGCGTACTCGCGTCCCCGCCGGATTTGTCTGGAACGGCTTTCTTGCTGCGCGAGCCGGGTGGGACAACCTCTGGCCAGTCCGCGGTCCCGGGATTCGTCACGCCCGGTACCGCCCAGCCTCCGTTGTCAGGCGTCTTTTCGGCGGGTCGCGCGCGCCGCTCGTCGCGCTCAGCGGGCGGAGTCGGTTCAGCGACGGCGGGCTCGGTGGCTGCGGTGGACTCAAGGGGTGCGGTGGACTCAGGAGGCGCGGTGGACTCGGTGGCGACCGGGCCCGTGGACAAGCGCTCTTGGGCGAGCGCCGCTTCCGCGCGTTCGCGCCGCGAGGGTTCCCCAGGCCGACGGGGCGCCGGACGTTCGGGGCGCGGCCGGGCGGCCACCGGCCGCGGCTCGGGGACCGTCGCCGGAGCCTCTGCCGTGGGCTGACTGCCACCGATACTCATCCGACGCTCCAGCCGATCGACACGCTGCACCAACGCACCGCCGTCACCACTGGCCTGCGGAAGCAGCATCCGCGCGCAGATGAGCTCGAGTCCGAGCCGAGGGGTCGTCGTACCACGCATCTCGGTCAACCCGACATGCACGATGTCAGCGAGCCGAGACAGGGTCGACAAGCCGATGCGGTCGGCCTGGTCGGCCATCCGTTCGACCTGATCTCCGGGCGCGTCGATGAGCCCCTTCGGGCCCGCGTCCGGCACGGCCGCCATCAGGATCAGGTCGCGCAACCGGTCCAGCAGGTCCGCGCCAAACCGGCGCGGATCGTGCCCCGCGTCGACCAGTCGGTTGACGGTGCCGAATACGGTCGCACCGTCGACCGCAGCGATCGCCTCGATCATGTCGTCGAGCAGCGCCGCGTCGGTGACGCCGAGCAGCGCCAGGGCGGACTCATAGGTAATGCCGTCGGGGCCAGCACCGGAGATGAGCTGGTCTAGCAGCGACTGGGAGTCACGGACCGACCCGCCGCCGGCGCGTACGACGAGCGGAATCACCGCATTCTGCACGGTGACCCCCTCGGACTTGCAGTTTTTCTCCAGCAGTGTGCGCATTGCCGGTGGCGGCACGAGACGGAACGGGTAATGGTGCGTACGGGACCGGATCGTCGGTAGAACTTTGTCCGGCTCAGTGGTGGCGAAGATGAATACAACCGAGTCCGGCGGCTCCTCGACAACCTTGAGCAGCGCGTTGAATCCCTGGTTGGAGACCATATGCGCTTCGTCAATGATGTAGATCTTGTAGCGCGATGCGACCGGCAGCTGAAATGCGCGTTCGCGCAGCTCACGCGCATCGTCGACGCCACCGTGACTCGCGGCGTCGATCTCGATGACATCGATGTTGCCCGAGCCGTCGGGCGCGAGGTCGATGCACGACTGGCAGAGTCCGCATGGCGTACTAGTTGGACCTTGCTCGCAGTTGAGCGACCGAGCGAGGATGCGGGCCGACGACGTCTTGCCGCAGCCGCGCGGGCCGGAGAAGAGGTACGCATGGTTGATCCGGCCGGAGTCGACCGCGGTCATCAGCGGTTCGGTGACGTGCTCCTGGCCGACGACCTCGGCAAACGTCGCGGGGCGATATTTGCGATACAGCGCCAGGCCCATGTGCCACCTCATGTCACAGTAATTGGAGCGACCGCGACGGCGGCCCAAACAGAAGGGACCCCTCGCACACCCGACAGAGCCCGCTTATCCTTGCTGCCTTCCGGCCCTGGGGAGGTTCACAGGATGACGCCGCACGAGGGGTCGCGCACTATCGTATAGGTCCCGACGTACCTGCGTGTGTCCCGTCCACCGTTAATTGATCTACCTGCCCATACAAGCGGTAGTGTGGGTCTGCCCGAATAGTTGGCACACGCCGCCCGGCAATCGGTCATCAAGCAGCGAAGCACCCGGCAAATACAGCCCTAAGGAGTCCACCTTGAGTAACTCACCGCGCGCAGCAGCGCCCAGTCCCACCGACCTCCTCGGCGTCCGCGCGATGCTTAGCGAGGAAGAGCGCGCCATCGCCGACACGGTGCGCAGGTACGTCGAATCCGAGATCACTCCACACGCCGGGGAATGGTTCGAGGACGGGATTTTCCCGAACGAGATCATCCCCACGCTCGGGGAGATGGGCCTGTTGGGCATGCACCTCGAGGGCTACGGATGCGCCGGCACCAACGCGGTGTCCTACGGCCTGGCCTGTCTCGAACTCGAAGCCGGCGACTCAGGTCTCCGGTCGTTCGTCTCGGTGCAGGGCTCGCTGGCGATGTTCCCGATCTGGAAGTTTGGCAGCGAAGAGCAGAAGCAGCAGTGGCTTCCTGACATGGCCGCCGGCAAGAAGATCGGCTGCTTCGGACTGACCGAACCCGATCACGGATCCGACCCCGCCAACATGTCCACCCGCGCCAAGAAAGATGGCAGCGACTGGATCATCAACGGCGCGAAGATGTGGATCACCAACGGTCCGATCGCCGACGTCGCGGTCGTATGGGCCGACACCGACGAGGGCGTGCGCGGTTTCGTCGTACCGACCGACACCCCCGGGTTCACCGCCAACGAGATCAAGCACAAGGGCTCGCTGCGGATGAGCAAGACCGGCGAGCTCGTCTTCGACAACCTGCGCCTTCCGGCCGACGCCGTACTCCCCGAGGTCAAGGGGCTGCGCGGCCCGCTGTCGTGCCTCAGCGAGGCCCGTTTCGGCATCTTGTTCGGCGCGCTCGGCGCCGGCCGCTCCTGCTACGAGACGGCGCGCGACTACGCCGCGTCGCGCATTCAGTTCGGCAAGCCGATCGGCGGGTTCCAGCTCACCCAGCAGAAGCTCGTCAAGATGGCGATGGACCTCGCCAAGGGAGAGCTGTTGGCGCTGCATCTGGGCCG
>CAJDTT010000049.1_pt1 | contig 19022 bp, 19 predicted proteins | sample 7389841 | NCBI WGS metagenome assembly CAJDTT01 (sample SAMEA7055655, study PRJEB34461) | soil metagenome | biome: terrestrial ecosystem; feature: Peninsula; material: soil | place: Antarctica | collected 2016
AATCCGGCTCTATCGATCTTCACAGTGCTGTGGTCACTTCTCACAATTCGGTATTGAGCGCGTGCCTGCGCGATGCGTAGCGGCGCATGTCGTCGTTCGGTTCTATTGTCACCGGGCTTTGGCGGCGAGCTGTTTTAGCGGTTCGCCTACTGATGTTAGTGCGTGGGTCGCGCAATCTGTGCGACCTGCAGGCGTGTGCGGTCCCGGAACAGGGTAGTCGGTGGACGTTACGTCGTACGACGATGATCAGGCGGTGGCCGGGCCGATCTCGGTGGGCGGGCTGTTCCAGCGGGCGACGACTCGGTCGCCACGATTCTCGGTGAGGATGTTCACCGTGGCAGGATCGAGCAGGAAATGTGCGCCGACCGCGATGGGCAGTGCTAACCAGACGGTGGCGAGCACGCGGCCGAAGTGCCCATGTGTGAAGACGATGGCGTCCTTGCCGCTGTGCAGCGTGGGCAATACGCGCTCGATGACCCGACCGGCGCGGGTGGCGACCTCATCAGAGCTCTCGCCGCCGACCGGGGTACCGGTCCAGACGGTCCAGTCCGGTCGAGCTCGCCGGATCTCGTCGCGTGTCATGCCTTCGTAGGTTCCGTAGTCCCATTCGACGAGATCGGGGTCGATCTGCGGGTCGATGATGCCGGCTAGGTCGGCCGTCCGCCGCGCCCGCTGTCGCGGGCTTGCACTGATGTAGCCGAAGTCAAAGTGGGTGAGCGCGCCGCGAAGGGACGCGGCTTGACGTTCACCATTGGAAGTGAGCGGGATATCGGTGACGCCGGTATGTCGGCCGGAGGCGGACCATTCGGTCTGACCGTGCCGCACGATGACAAAGGCGCCGGCCTCGGGTGAGGTCGGCGCCTTGGCGTCAATTGCGTCCGTGGACGCGACCGGGTGGTTCACGCCTTCTTGGTCTCCCAGAAGATCTCCGCGATCTGGTCGATCAGGTCGAGAAGTTCCTGGCCCTTGGCCGGGTCCATCGATCCCTTGGCGCCGGCTGCGCCGGCCGCCTTCGTGGCCTTCCAGAACAGGTCGTGGATCTGGGGATGCTTCTCGAGGTGCTCGGGCTTGAAGTAGTCGGTCCACAGCACCCACAGGTGATGCTTGACGAGTTCGGCGCGCTGTTCCTTGATCAGGATCGCGCGAGTGCGGAACTCGTGATCGTCGTTGTCCTGGTACTTCTGCTGCACCGCCTTGACGGACTCAGCTTCGATGCGTGCCTGGGCCGGATCGTAGACACCGCAAGGAAGATCGCAGTGGGCGTGGGCAATGACCTTAGGCCGGAACGAGAAGCGCATATGGACCTCCGTAAGTATGTGATGGCAGTGGTGGTTGCCATTTTGCGTACGACAATGACCTTACCCCCGAACCGCGGCGCTAAACAGACCGGCGTACGGCTGCGGCTGAATTCCCGATCGCGGAAAAGTCCATATAGAGCGGCGATCTTGATGCCAGAAGATGGCAATAACGCGGGTGCGCGAAGATAGACCGATGACACCTCGAAGCAGTCGCTGGTTTCGCGCCGCCGTTAGTGGGAATTCGATGGCTCCGACACTGAAGGACGGCGACTACGTGGTTGTCCGCCGGGAGGGGCGGGTCCTGCCCGGCAGTGTCGTCCTTGCCCAGTTCGAGCTCAAACCCGACTTCATCGTGATCAAGCGCGTCGTAGCTGTCGAAGATCGCGGCCTGTGGCTCGCCGGTGACAATCCGACGCAAAGTGACGCAAGTGAGAAGTACGGGTACGCCGTAGGGATTGGAGTCGTAGTAGCCCGTTACTGGCCACATCCACGGAGGATGTGAATCGCCGTTACGCGAGACAGGTGAGTGGCTGGCCGCCGTTGTAGGCCATCATGTCCTGCAGAACACTGACCCCGTCGATTTCGGCGCCGCGCTCGGCGCCGTCGAGTTCGAAATACGCTCGATGCAGGTTCCCGACAATGCGCTCGGAGTCCGACAGCGCGGCGAACTTCCCGAGATCGGTACTACGTGCCAATTCGAGTGGATGGATGCCGTCCGCGTGGCCCTTTTTGGCGAGGTCCATCACGAAGTTCAGGTACTCGAGTACGTCGTCGATCAGGCCCGGACCGGCGACCGGCCCATGGCCCGGCACAATCGTGTCGGCAGCGAACTTCTTGAGGCTGGACACCGCGTCGAGCGCACCGGCAACCGAACCCATCAGCAGGAACGGCGTTCCTCCGTTGAAAAGAAGGTCGCCGGCGAACAGCACCTTGCGTTCGGGCAGCCAGATAACGGAGTCGTTGGTCGTATGTGCCGGCGTACCGGCATAGCTGACCTCGCAGCGAAGATCATCGACATAGACGTTGACTCCCTCCGTGTAGGTCAAGAACGGCGGCGCAGGCTCGATGTCGCCCCAGTCAGGCCCACCGTCGGGGTTGACGAAGATGCCGGCGGACTGCAGCCGCTTGATGCCTTCCTTGCCATCGGCCATGATCGCGTCTCGGCACCGTTCGTGCGCGACGATAGTGGCAGTGTCGAAAAGGAAGTTGCCGTTGGTGTGGTCGCCATGGTGGTGGGTATTGATCAGCGTGTGGACCGAATTGGTTGTCAGACCGGCGATCGCGTCTTTAAACGCGTGAGTGCGGGCCACGGTCGACGTGGAGTCGATGGCCACGGTGTGCTTCTTGCCGACCAAGACGCCCATGTTGTTGATCCACCACGTGCCGTCGGGCTGGATATAGGCGAAGATGCCGTCGCTGACCTCGTGCAGTTCGGGCGGTCCGAGTGGTGCGTGGCTGTGCGGTGACGAGCTCATAGCTTCTCTTCTCTCACGAACTGTTGGGATGGGAGTACATCAGTGTCCCGAGCTGAGCGGGTGTCGCTCGACCGGTGGAACGACTTTCTGCCGCAGTTGGCCGATCTTCTCGACCTCGAGGACGACCTCGTCACCGGGGGTAAGCCAGCCTCGGAAGCCAGCCAGGTCCATCCGGAAGTGTTCGAGTAGGCAACCGCGACCCACCGTGCCCGACCCGAGGACGTCACCGGGGACCAGGTGCGTGCCGCGCGAGGTATAGGCGATGACGTCGTCGAACGACCAGTCGATCGTCGACCAGTTGCCGGCGCTGAAGGGTTGACCGTTTATTGCCACCGTCATCGCGAGGTTGAAGCCCTTGCCCTTGCGGTAGGGCTCCAACTCGTCCGCGGTGACCAGCACCGGGCCCAGGGTCGTCGCGCCGTCCTTACCCTTGGCCGGCCCGAGCCCGACCGTCATCTCGTCCATCTGGACGTCGCGAGCGCTCCAGTCGCAGTAGATCGTGTAGCCGGCGATGTGCTTAGCGGCGTCTTGCGGCCGGATGTTGCTGCCTGCCGTGCCGATGACCGCGGCGACCTCGAGTTCGTAGTCGAACTGTTCGCAACCGGGTGAGATGGACACATCGTCGTACGGGCCGATGACGCTGGCCGGATTCGAGAAATAGAATGCCGGGTAGCGGCGGTGCCGCTCATCGATGTCCGAGCCGCGGGCGTTACGAATGTGCTCGTGGAAGCACATCGAGTCACGCATCGACGGCGGATGCAGGAGGCCCTTGATTCTGGCCGAGTCCCAGGCGATCGTCTCGTGCGGCTTGTTGAGTGCGTCGGTGCCGGCAGCGGTAAGCGCGTTGGAACCCGCGGCGAGCAGCTCGACGAGCGATTTGTCGGTGTCCAGCCCGTGCAGCGTGCCACCGCTCAGTACGCCGACCCGGTCACGGCCGCCCGCAGCCTCATACGTCGCAAACCTCATAGTCAGCTCCTGGTCTAACTGCGCAGCTGCGCATACCATTTTTGGCACTCATCGTACGACGGCAGCAGACCCTGCTCCTTCGCCTCATCGAGGGTCGGCGCGGCCTGGTCCTTGGGCGAGAGGAGTAATTTCAGATCGCTCGGGATCGGCAGGTCCAGCGCAGGGTCGAGCGGGGTCAGACCCTTCTCGCGCTCTGGGTTGTAACCGGAGGAGCACAGGTAGATAAGTGAGGAGTCGTCCTCCAGCGCGACGACCATGTGGCCCACGCCTTCGGAGACGTACACCGAGCGGCGGGTGTCGCTGTTGAGCTCGACGTAGTCGACCTGGCCGAAGGTGGGGGAGCCGTCTCTGATGTCGACGAGGATGTCGAGGAATGAACCCTGTGGACAGTAGACGTATTTGGCTTGGCCCGGTGGCACGAGCGCGTAGTGGATCCCACGAACAGTGCCCTTCTTTGAGACCGAATGGTTGGCTTGAACTAGATCCAGCCGGTGCCCGAGCGCTTCTTCTAACGGCTCGGCGCGGAAGCACTCAAGGAAGACGCCCCGGTCATCGGGGAAGACTTTGGGGGTGAACTCGAGTACTCCAGGAATTTTCAGCTCGCGTACGTCCATGAGAATCAAAATACCGTCCCGGAATGTGGGAGTACTCACCGCCTGCGCGGTGCGGTCGACGTGGTCACCTATGGGAATATGGACATGAGCGCGGGCCACCCCCGTACGTCAACTTTGCCGGGCCACCCCCGTAGCCATCTTCTTTTCGTTGTCGAGGAGACACGTGAAAAATCCCGAGCCACCAGCAATTGACGCTGCCCTGCAGCCCATTTATGACGCACACGACCATGGCAAGATCGAGGTCAATCTCAAAGCGCCGATTAAAGACGCGGACGACCTGTCGAAGGTCTACACGCCAGGGGTCGCCGAGGTATGCATGCGTATCGCCGACTACCCCAGCGAAAAGGCCAAGTACACCGCAGCCCCGCGCATCGTCGCCGTGGTCAGTGACGGTACCGCGGTACTGGGCTTAGGCGACATCGGACCGGACGCCGCACTTCCGGTCATGGAGGGCAAGGCCTGCCTGTTCAAGCAGTTCGGTGGCCTCGACTCGTTTCCGATCGTGCTAAACACCAAAGACGTCGACGAGATCGTGCACATCGTCAAGGCGATGGCCCCGTCATTCGGAGCGATCAACCTTGAGGACATCTCCGCGCCACGCTGCTTCGAGATCGAGGACCGGCTCAAGGAAGACCTCAACATCCCGATCATGCACGACGATCAGCATGGCACCGCCATCGTGGTCACGGCTGCGTTGCGTAATGCGCGGATTCTCAGCGGCCGCAAGGACGGCGACCTGCGAATCGTCATCGCCGGTGCGGGCGCCGCGGGCATCGCCTGCGCGAAGATGCTCTACAGTACCGGCGTCACCGACATCGTGTTGACTGATTCGAAGGGTGCCATCCACAAGGGTCGCCCGGATCTGACGCCTGTGAAGCAGGGTCTGCTTTCGTGGACCAACAAGGACGACCTTACCGGCAGCACCGAGGAAATCCTGGACGGCATGGACTGTTTCATCGGGCTGTCCGGCGGAACCATTCACGAGAGCGCGATCGCGACTATGTCGAAAGATCCGATCATCTTCTCGCTGTCCAATCCGACGCCGGAAGTGCACCCGGAGCTGGCGAAGAAGTACGCGACGGTGATCGCCACCGGCCGTAGTGACTTCCCCAACCAGATCAACAACGTGTTGGCCTTCCCCGGCGTATTCAAGGGGGCTTTCCAGGCTGGCGCGACCGCGATCACCGAAGACATGAAAATCGCTGCTGCGGTAGCGATCGCGGACGTCGTACTCGACGAGCTCACGCCGGAGCGAATCATCCCCGACCCGTTCGATCCGCGGGTTGTTCCTGCCGTCACGGCGGCGGTGGCCAAGGCATGGACCGACGGAGCAGACTGGGTCATCCGCTAAGACTGAACTCTTAAAAAGAGGCACCTACCGCGCGGTTCGCGCGGTAGGTGCCTCTTTAGGTAGGTGCTAGTTAGTCGTCCAGATCGTCGAGCTCGTCGTCACGGGCCAGGAAGGTCGCGATCCGGTCGGCTGCATTCTCAAACTCCGGGTTGAGGTCGACGAAGACGCGCAGCCGGTCGCACAGCCACTCGATACTGACGTCCTCATCTTCGCGCCGTGCCGCGAGCTCCTCGATACCCCGATCGGTGAAGTACACGCCCGTCGCCTACGCGAGCGCGCGAGCGAGCAGATCGGCTTGCTCCATCTCGTGGACCTTGTGCGAACCGACGGCAGGGCTGGCCGACGCCGGACGGGACACCCCAACGAGAGCAGGAGTACCACTCGGGAGCTCACCGGGCAGCTGCATCGCCATGAATGACCATGCGCCCATGTTGGCCGGTTCTTCCTGGACCCACCGCAGTTCCTTGAGGTTGGGGTACTTCGCGAGCTCGTCGGCGATGTGCGATGCCGGCAGCGGGTAGAGCTGCTCGACACGCGCGACGGCGACATCCTCGCGACCGGCCTTATCGCGGGCAGCGATCAGGTCGTAGTTAACCTTGCCGCTGGCGAGCAGGACGCGCGTGACCTTCTGCGGATCGACGTCGGGATCGCCGATGACCGGCTGGAAGCCGGCGTCGGTGAAGTCCTTGACCTCGGAGGTAGCGAACTTCGCGCGCAGCAGCGACTTGGGCGTGAAGAGCACCATCGGGCGATGGATGTTGTCCAGGGCGTGCCGACGCAGCGCGTGGAAATGGTTTGCCGGTGTGGTGCAGTTGGCGATCGTCATGTTGTCTTCGGCGCACATCATTAGGAACCGCTCGATCCGGGCGCTGGAGTGGTCGGGGCCCTGACCCTCGTGGCCGTGCGGCAGCATGAGGACGACGCCGGAGCGCTGCCCCCACTTCGCCTCACCGGAAGAGATGTATTCGTCGATGACCGTCTGCGCGCCATTGACGAAGTCACCAAACTGCGCTTCCCAGACGACCAGCGCTTCGCTGTTTTCGACCGAGTAGCCATATTCGAAGCCCATCGCGGCGTACTCGGACAGCAGTGAGTCGAAGATCCAGAACCGTGCCTGGCCATGCCCGAGATGCAGCAGCGGCGTGTATTCCTCACCGTCGTTGCGGTCGATGAGTACCGCGTGCCGCTGTACGAACGTGCCTCGACGGGTGTCCTGACCTGCCATCCGGACCGGCACACCGTCCAGTAGCAGCGACCCCAAAGCGAGCGTTTCGCCCATGCCCCAGTCAATCCCGCCATCGATCGCCATCTTCTGGCGACGCTCGATGAGTTTCTTAAGCTTGGGATGAACGGTGAAGCCGTCGGGTTGAGCAACGTGTGCGTCACCGATGATGCGCATTGTCTCTTCGGTAGTCGCGGTATGCACGGGAGTCGATTCTTGACTCGGCCGCGGGACCCGCTGGCCCGTTGGCGCCTTGGATCCACGGGTCTCGATGAAGACCTGCTCCAGTTTCTTCTGGTAGTCCTGCAGAGCCTCCTGCGCGTCATCAAGGGTGATGTCACCACGGCCGATGAGTGCCTCGGTGTAGAGCTTGCGGACCGAGCGCTTCGCGTCAATAACGTCGTACATCTGCGGCTGCGTCATCGACGGGTCGTCACCCTCGTTGTGACCGCGGCGGCGGTAGCACACCATGTCGATCACGACATCCTTCTTGAACGCCTGGCGGTATTCCACCGCAAGGCGCGCGACCCGCACGCAGGCCTCGGGATCATCGCCGTTGACGTGGAAGATCGGCGCACTGACCATCCGGGCAACGTCGGTGCAGTACAGGCTCGATCGGGCGGCGGCGGGGGAGGTGGTGAACCCGACCTGGTTGTTGACCACGACGTGTACGGTGCCGCCAGTTCGATAACCACGCAGCTGGGAGAGGTTGAGCGTCTCGGCGACGACACCCTGACCGGCGAACGCGGAGTCGCCGTGCATGAGCAACGGCAGCACGGTGAACCCGGACTCGCCCTTGTTGACCTTGTCCTGTTTGGCCCGCACGATACCTTCGAGTACCGGGTCGACGGTCTCGAGGTGCGATGGGTTGGACGTCAGCGACACGGCGGTCGAATGACCGGTCACGGGGTGGTTGAACTGTCCGCTCGCGCCCAGGTGGTATTTCACGTCGCCCGAGCCGTGTGCCGACGTCGGGTCGATATTGCCCTCGAACTCACGGAAGATCTGGCTGTACGACTTGCCGACCACGTTGGCCAGGACGTTGAGGCGACCGCGGTGCGGCATGCCAATCGCAACCTCATCGAGCTCATGCTCGGCAGCGCGCTGCAAGATCGCATCGAGGAGCGGAATAACCGTCTCGCCGCCCTCGAGTGAGAACCGTTTCTGTCCGACGTACTTGGTGTGCAAGAACGTCTCGAAGGCCTCCGCCGCGTTGAGTTGGCTCAGAATGTGCTTCTGCCACTCGATCGGGAATTTCTCGTTGACCCCTTCGATCCGCTCCTGAATCCAGGCGCGTTCTTCGGGATCGGTGATGTGCATGTACTCCACGCCGACCGTGCGGCAGTAGGCATCACGCAGTACGCCGAGGATGTCCCGCAGCTTCATCACGCTGTTGCCGGCGAACCCGCCGACGGGGAACTCGCGGTCGAGGTCCCACAGCGTCAGGCCGTGCGTGATCACGTCGAGGTCGGGGTGGGTGCGCTGCTTGTAGTTGAGCGGATCGGTGTCGGCCATGAGGTGGCCCTTGGTGCGGTAGGCATCGATAAGCTCGATGATGCGCGCACCCTTGTCGATCTGCCTGCCATGGTTGACGGTGCGGTCGGCGAGCCAGCGAACCGGCTCGTAAGGGATCCGCAGCGACTTGAAGATCTCGTCGTAGAACTCGTCGCCACCGAGCAGCAGCTGGTGAATTCGGCGCAGGAAGTCACCGGAGTAGGCGCCCTGGATGATGCGGTGGTCGTACGTCGAGGTGAGCGTCATCGTCTTGCTGACCGCGAGCTCGGTGAGAGTCGCCTCGCTCATGCCCTCGAACTCGGCCGGGTAGGCCATGGCGCCGACACCGACGATGGTGCCTTGGCCGCTCATCAGGCGCGGCACGGAGTGGTTGGTCCCGACGGTGCCCGGGTTGGTGAGACTGATCGTGGTACCGGCGTAGTCGTCCATGGTCAGCTTGTTGTTGCGCGCGCGTCGCACGATGTCTTCGTATGCCGCCAGGAACTGACCGAAGTCCATCGACTCGCAGGCCTTGATAGACGCGACGACCAGCGTCCGGCTGCCATCGGGCTTGGCCAGGTCGATGGCGAGCCCGAGGTTGGTGTGTCCAGGGCGAACCAGCGTCGGCTTGCCGTCGGTCTCTTTGAAGCTGTTGTTCATATCCGGGAACTCGTGCAGCGCCCTGACGATCGCGAAACCGATCAGGTGCGTGAACGAAACCTTGCCGCCGCGGGCCCGCCGCAGATGGTTGTTGATGACGATGCGGTTGTCCGCCAACAGCTTGGCCGGGACCGCTCGGACGCTGGTCGCGGTCGGCAGATGCAGCGACTCTTCCATGTTGGCGACGATGGCCTTGGCCGCGCCGCGAATCGGGCTGATTGCTGAGTCATTGCTATTAGCTGAGGCCTTAGGGGCAGCCTTGGGGGTCGGACCGGCAGACTTCTCAGCCGTAGGCGTGGCCGGGGCTGCTGTCTTTGCCTGAACGGCAGGCTTTTGCTTGCTCGCCGTACCCTGGTCGGTTTTCTGCTGCGCGGCCTGTTCCGGCGAGGATGCGCTGGTCTGCTTGCTAGCGACCGGCGCCGAATCAGAGTTCGAGGGTGCCGCTGCCGCGGCCGCAGGTGCACTCGCCGGCTTGTTGTTTGCGCGGTCCGCCTCGCCGTTGCCGGAGCGCGGTGCGTCGGGCTTGTAGTCGGCGAAGAACTCGTGCCACGCCGGGTCGACTGATTTAGGGGCTTCTAAATATCGTTGGTACATCTCCTCCACTAGCCATTCGTTGGCGCCGAAATCGGCACCGGTGTGTGAGGGGCCAGTAGATGAATCCTGCTGTGTCGACACGGTGGTCAGATCGCCTTCTCATGGTCGATGTAGGTACGAGATCTTGCCCACAAATCCAACGCGGGCAATACGTCTCAGGGTACGCCAATTCGTAACGTGATTAAACCTACAAAGGAATGGTGTGCGCCACCGATTCAGGTGACTTCTCGGCGCGTCGAGACAAACAGCGCGATAATCGCGAAGACGATGCCGTACGCCGCCAGCAGAATACCGCCCTGTACGGGTGGCAGCAGATGGACCACGGTGCCCGGACGGTCCGTATATGTGTAGAGCGCCGACGACGCGCCGCCCGGCAGAAACCGGTAGATGTCCCGCGTAGCAGGGATTCCGGCCAGGATGTTCTCGATGACGAACATATAGGCGAGTAGTCCTACTACTGCGCCGATCTGGTTGCGGACCAATGCGCCGAACCCGACACCGACGATGCCGTACAGAGCTGCCGCGATCGCGGCACCTAGCAGGATCTTCCAGTTGTTGCCGGCCAGCGTGAACGAGCCGCCCGCGCCGTTGATCCACAGCGCCGACACGGCGATGACGAAGACCGCCGCGATCGCCGCATAGACGACACCCAGGCCGAGGTAGGTCACGAGCTTGGCGACGATGACCTTCCAGCGCGCCGGAGTCGTCAGGAACGTGGGCGTCGCGGTGCGGTGTCGATATTCCTGTGTAATGCCTATGACGCCCAGAATCGCGATGAAGATGGTGGCACTTGACGGGCCGCTCAGCACGAGCTCTTGAATCTGTGGCGCGGTGATCTTCGGTAGCGGGGTCTGTCCGTTGCCGGCGTCCCGACCGGCGAACGACAGGGTGATGACCACCGGGACCAGCGACAGCAGCACGGTGCCCAGCAGCAGTAACAGCCAGGTCTTGGTGGAGAAGAACTTACGTAGTTCGGCCTTGACCAGTCGCATCACGCCACACCACCCTGGCTACCCGAGGAGTCTTGGCTGCCGAGCGAGCTGCCGCCTGGTGGGGGCAGCTCGTCGCCCTGGTCTGCGGCCGAGTAGTCGCCCTTTCCTTCGGTGAGCTGGAAGTACATGAACTCCAAATCCTTTGTGTCTTCGCGCAGTTCATGGAGCACGGTGCGAGTCGCGAAGGCGATCTCACCGATCTCGGCGACCGGCACGTCGAGCACGCGCAGCCCCTCGCCGTAGGCCTGCACGTCGTATCCCGAGCGCGTGAGCTCCGCCTGCAGTGCGCGCAGGTCTGGGCCGCGCACCAGTGCCACCTTCTCTAGTGATCCAGCTAGTTCCGCGATTGTCCCGGCGCGCACCAGCTTGCCCTTGGCGATGATGACGACCCGGTCGACGGTCTGCTCGACCTCTTGAAGCAGGTGACTGGAGATGAGGATCGTGCGTCCCTCGGACGCGAGGTGGCGCAAGAAGCGGCGCAACCACTGGATGCCTTCGGGGTCGAGCCCGTTGGCCGGCTCGTCGAGGACGAGTACCTTGGGGTCGCCGAGCAAGGCGGTGGCTAGGCCTAGGCGCTGGCGCATCCCCAGTGAGTAGCCGCCGGCCTTGCGCCGAGCCGCCTTCGTGAGCCCAACGAGCTCCAGCACCTCATCGGCGCGCTTGTCATCGATGCCGGCGGCCGCGGCGTAGACGCGTAAGTGGTTACGTCCGCTACGGGCCGGATGAAAGGTGGTGTCCAATACCGCGCCCACGGACTTGATCGGCGCGTTGAGGTTGCGATAAGGGACGCTGTTGATCGTTGCGGTGCCTTTGGTCGGTTCGGACAGGCCGAGCACCATCCGCAGCGACGTGCTCTTGCCGGCACCGTTGGGACCGAGGAAGCCGGTGATCGACCCGGGTTCGACGGTGAAGCTCAAGTCGTCGACCGCGTGAAGTTGTCCGTAGGTCTTGGTCAGTCCACTGACCACGATTCGGCCGGAACCGTCGTCCGTCATTTGGGGCATAAGCGCCTTTCGATCGATGGTCGAAATAACAGTCACCAATCTACGGTGATCTGCAGGTCTTGCAGTATTTGCCGCGCTGCGTTGTGACCGGCGGCACCGATCACCGAGCCGCTCGGGAAACACCCCGCGGATGCCGCGTAGACGCCCGGTACGCCGAGGGCATAGGGCAGCCGGTCGTCAAAGGAGACCGTCGGGTTGACGTGGTGGATATTGCCGTGGGTGATGCCGAAGTAGGACTCGATATCGGTCGGCGTGAGGGCCTGCGTCTCGACGAGCAGGTCGCGCAGGTCCGGCGCGTAGCGCTCGGTTAAGTCGAGGATCCGTTCCACGTAGGCCGGCCCCTCGGTAGCCCAGTCCGAGCCGGCCGGCGTATGCGGCACGCCCTGCACGAACAGTGCACTGGAGTGCCGGCCGGCGCCGTCACGCAGGGAAGGGTCGAGGGTGGAGTGCAGGTACCACTCCAGCGGTGGGGTGTGGGCGAGGCTTCCCGCTGCGGCGCCGTCGAAACAGCGGCGAAGAGTATCGAGCAGCGAGCCGTCGTGCTCGGGCATCAGATGTACCGTCGTGCCATGCTGGCCGCGCCGTTCAGGGAGCGCGGAAAACGTGGGTAGCCCAGACAGCGCGAGGTTGACCTTCATTGTTTGACCGAGAGAGCTCGTGGCCCACTTGGACACCTGTGTGGCCAGTGCGTGCGGGCAGTCGTCGCCGAGCAGCCCGGGAACCCGGAACGCATCGCAGCCGGCGACAACGACCTTCGCGTTGACCCGCCGGCCACTATCGAGGAGCACGCCGCCCGCCGAGCCGTTGTCCACGACGATGCGTTCGACTTGCTGCCCGGTGACAATTGTGGCGCCGGACTGCGCCGCCTTGCGGGCAAGTGCGGCGGTGACCGACCCCATCCCTCCGGCCGCGACCATCCAGGTGCCGTCCGCGGCCGGAAGCCGGCACATGTTGTGCACGAGGAAGTTGTGCCCGCTTCCCGGTGTCCACGGCGATCCGGACAGCCCCGGCATCCCGTCGGTGACGGCGTACATAGCCAGCACATTCTCACTCGCGAACTCAAACTTGCTGAGGTAGTCAAGGACGTTGCCGCGCACCAGGTCCACGAACGCTTCGCGAAGCTTCGGCCGGATAAAGTGCTCGGCGGTGTCCTCGACGTTGCGAGCCGGCCGCAGCCAGGCTGGTCCGACGTCGTCGACTATGCTGCCGATCTCGGTGGCGAGAGCCTCGGCAGCGCGGGCATCTTCAGCGGTGAAGAACTGTCTGAACTGTCGGCGCGCCTCCTTCCGGTCGCTGCCCAGCAGCAGGTAACGGCCGTCAAGAGTTGGCATGAAGTAGTGCGGGTCGCGCCGAATCAGCTCGAGATCGCGGCCGGGCACAATGTCTAACAGGGCTAGTAGCTCTGGTGGAAACGGCCCGAGCAGGTAGGCGCCGGTGGACGCGGCAAGCCCCGGCGCTCGCTCGAACGGATACTCGGTACGGCAGGCGCCGCCGATCACATCGGCGCGCTCGATGACGGTGACCGACAGTCCGGCGCGGGCGAGTAGGGCGGCGGTGACCAGCGCGTTGTGGCCGGCGCCGATGATCGCAACGTCCTCAGCTGACGTCATGCGCGGTGGTTGCCATCGCCGCCGAGACGCACGCCCTCGTGGGATCGCCGGGGTTCAGTGCGCCGTCCATCCGCCGTCGATCGGCAACGAGGCGCCAGTGATGAACGTGCCTGCCGGCCCGCAGAGATAAGCGACCAGCTCGGCCACCTCTTCCGGTTCGATCAATCGCTTGATAGCGGCACGCTGCAACATGATCTGTGAGACCACGTCGTCTGGGTCAAGGTTGTTGGCCTTGGCCTGGTCAGCGATCTGACCCTCAACGAGCGCGGTGCGCACATACGCCGGGTTGATGCAGTTGGACGTGACGCCGTGCTCGGCGCCCTCGAGAGCGGTGACCTTCGACAGACCCTCGAGGCCGTGTTTTGCTGTCACATAAGCACTCTTGAACGGCGATGCTCGCAGGCCGTGGATGGAAGAGATATTGACGACTCGACCGAACTTGTTGTCGTACATGTGCGGTAACGCCCGCCGCACCAGCCGAAACGGCGCCTCCAACATGACAGTGAGGATCAAGTGGAACTTGTCGACGGGGAACTCGTGGATCGGAGCGACCACCTGTAGTCCGGCGTTGTTGACCAGTATGTCGATCCGATCGTCGAGCCGGTCGATCGAGTCGAGATCCGACAGGTCGCAGGTCATAGGCGTACCGCCGATCTCATCCGCGACCTGTCTGGCCGTGTCGGCGTTGAGGTCGAGCACCGTGACGTGCGCGCCTGCCGCCGCGAGGCGGATGGCGGCGGCCTTGCCGATTCCCGCGCCCGCGCCCGTGACAAGTGCACGCCGTCCCTGCAGATCCAGCACACCGCTGTTGGTTTCCATGTGAACAACGGTAGCCGCTGGCAACGGGCAATGGCATAGGATTTCGTGGCCCGATGAGCAGAATCCCGCTCACATCTCCAGGCTCGGCAGAAAGGCCCGACACAGGTGGTTGACTGGCTGCGGTACGCCATGATGGCCGGCGGCGTACTCGTCGCGCTCTCCGCGTACTTCTTCGGGTGGCGCGCGAACACCGCGCCGGGGCGAATTTGCCTGGGGTTGGTTGTGCTCACCGAGGTGGTAGTGATCGCCCAGACCGTCGTGGCAGCGGTGAAGATGGCAAGCGGGCACCACGTCGCCGAACCTGCCACGATTATCGGATACCTGACGACCGTGGTGATCCTGCTGCCGACTGCGTGGTGGTGGTCCCGGCTCGAGCAATCCAAGTGGGGCGCGGTAGTCGTCGTGGTGGCCGGGCTCGTGATCGCAGTCCTGGCCGCGCGGCTGCAACAGCTGTGGGTGGCGCCCGTATGAGTCAAACACCGTCAAACGTCTCGCCCGGCGGCGAGTTGTCGCCTCACCCCTCGTCCAGCGGAGTGCCGGACCGCACATCGGGTCCGGGCCGCGTCCTCATCGCCGTATACGCGATCTTCGCGGTTGCCGCGACGTCCCGCGCCGGCGTACAACTCTCGACCCAGTTCCACGAGGCGCCCCTCGCATACCTGCTGTCGGCGTTCGCCGCGGTTGTCTACGTCGTCGCGACCGTTTCCCTGGCGCGTAAGGGAGTCGGCGGCTGGAAGATAGCCCGGGCTGCGTGCCTCACTGAGCTGGTCGGCGTACTGGTGATCGGTACGACGAGCCTTGTGTTCGCGGCGGACTTTCCGAAGGCCACCGTGTGGTCGTGGTACGGCGCCGGCTACGGATTTGTGCCACTTGTGCTACCCGTCCTCGGCCTGCTGTGGTTGAAGAGGACGCGGCCTGGTAGATAGGTCCCATGACAAATTCCGACAGTTCGCACGAACTCACCCACGTCACCTACGACGTCACCGACCGCGTCGCAACGATCACCTTGAATCGCCCCGACCGCGGGAACGTCTACAACTGGGACATGGCCGAAGACACCATTAAGGCGCTCGATCTGGCCGATGAGGACGACAACGTACGCGCGGTGATCGTCACCGGCGCCGGTAAATACTTCTGCGTAGGCATGGACATCGACGCTTTTGGTGACCTCGGCGAGACGGATCGCGCGCAGATCGGTGGGTATACCCGAGACGGCGGCGGGATGGTCACGCTGCGCATCCTGTCGCTGTACAAGCCAGTAATCATGGCGATTAACGGGTCAGCAGCTGGCATCGGCATGACGATGACGCTCGGCGCCGATGTGCGGATCGCCACCGAGGATGGGAAGTTCGCATTCCCATTCACTCGTCGTACGATCGTTCCCGAGGCCTGCTCGTCGTGGATCTTGCCGCGGATTGTGGGCATCACCCAGGCATTGGAGTGGATCTCGACCGGCCGCACCTTCCGGGCGGCAGAGGGTAAAGAGGGCGGGCTGTTCAGCTACGTCGTACCAGCCGATCAGGTCCTGCCGAAGGCCCGCGAGATCGCGAAAGAGATCGTCGACAACACCTCTCCGGTGTCGGTCGCGGCGTCCCGCCAGATGCTGTGGCGCGCGCTCGGGTTCAACTCGCCCTGGGATGGCCATCGACAAGAGTCCGAGGGTGTCCAGCGGCTCGTCGGCGGTCCGGATGGCCTCGAAGGGGCGCAGGCGTTCAAGGAGAAGAGGCAGCCTGTCTTTACCTCAACGATCAAGAACGACTACCCGTTCGCTTGGGAACGTTGGCCAGAAGCGCCGAAGGACCTGTCGTAGGTTCCTGTGCTGCTCGAGATCCGTGGCCTTAGCGCGCAGTTTGAAGGTATAGGGCTGTTTTCCGGTGTCGACGTCGTACTCGAGCCGGGCGAGATACTGGTCGTGGAGTCCGATATCGACCTCGCGCGTACGACGTTGTTGGAGTGCGTCGCCGGCGTTATCGCGCCGGCGACGGGCTCCGTCTTGATCAATGGCGCGCCCCTAGGTTCTGGTGGCCCGGGCCAGGTCGCGAGTGTGCTGCACGAGGAAGGTTTCCCGCACGACGAGCCCGTGGCGGTGCACCTGCGGCAAGTCCTTGCCGACTATGCCGCAGACCCGGTGGCCGCCGCCGCGCAGTTGCTAGAGCGAGTACGCCTTACGCACCGCGCGGGGCACGAGCCATGGGCTATGTCCGCGGGTGAGTATCGCCGTATCGCGTTGGAGCTTGCGTTTTCGGTGCCGAAACAAGTGCTGGTCCTAGACGAACCGGAGCGCCGCCTGGATCGGCAGTCGGTCGACTGGGTAGTCGAGTCGGTCCGGAGGCAGAGTGCCGACGGGGTAGCGGTGGTACTCGGGACGTACGACGAGCGCATACGCGACCTGGCCAACCGCCGGCTGGAGCTCGTCAGTCGGACCGATATAGCGTGAACTCGCGTTGTGCGACCAACTCACGCGCGGATGAGTCTCAGAGCGCGAGGCTGGACGAAGGCTGCAGGTCCAGGCCGAGGAGGTCGCCGAGCTCGCTGATCGCGACGTCGGGGTCGACGACCTTGATCGTGGTCATTCCCATCTGCCGCGCAGGTTTGAGATTAATTCCAAGATCATCGAGGTAGATGCATTCGGCCGGCTCGACACCAATCAGCGCGCATCCGCGGCGATAGAACTCCGGTTCGGGTTTACGGACGTTGATTTTGCTGGATTCGACGACGGCGTCGAACTTTGCCATCACTGCCATCGAGTCCGGGCGCTCGTTAGCGGTTGGAGATTGATCGCCGCTGGCGGCAACGTTGTTGGTCAGGCAAGCCGTCTTGTACCCGGCTGCGATCACCGCGTCGAGCGCGGCAACCATCTGCGGACGTACCTCCCCGGCAAGCAGTCCGAGAATGTCGCGACCGGGGATTTCATGCCCGAGCGCCGCCGACTCGTTGGCGAACGCGCGGTCGAAATCCTCGTGGGTCAGATCGCCGCGCTCCAGGTGCGCCCACGCGTTGCTGTCTGGGTTGTGCGCGTTCACTGACCGCACGAAATCGCGCGGCAGTCCGTGCTGCTGCTCGTAGGTATTGAAGGCATCGAATGGACTGGACAGAATGACGCCGCCAAAGTCCCATAGCACGGCTCGGTAGGTATGGCTCATACGTCATATATTGCCAATGACCACAAACTCCGGTTCGAGGTACTCGCCAATCGCATGAATCGGCCGAGGTGTCCTTGGTGGTCGCGCCACGTCACACGGCCAGAAAGTGGAATAGCCCGAACCCACAAAATGTGGGTTCGGGCTATTTTCGATGCCCTGAGACATCACCGGGTGCCCTCAGTAGGAATCGAACCTACGACCTTCTGCTCCGGAGGCAGACGCTCTATCCCCTGAGCTATGAGGGCGGCGGACAAGCCGGTAAAGATTAGCAGTCGTGTGTCGGACGGCGTACGGCGGGAACCGGCGCCCGTGGCACCCGCCGGAACCTCGCAGGCAGTTAACCGGCTCGTCGGTAACGTCCCTCATTCCGTTAAATCATCGTACGAGGAGAGCCCGTATGCACAAGGTCAGTCGAGCAGTGCTTGTCCTAACCGTCGCGGCGTCTTTAACGCTTGCCGCCTGCAGCACCAAGGGCGGCACGAGTGACGCAGCGAAGACAGGCGCGGGCGGAGTCAAGACCGACTTCGGCGTGACTGACAAGACGATCACGCTTGGCGCGCTGCCCGACTTGTCCGGTGTTTTCAAGGTCAATGGGATCGCCTATACGGCTGGAAACGAGATTTGGGCGAACGAGGTCAACACAAGTGGCGGCGTATGTGGACGACAGATCAAGCTGGATATCAAGGATATGCAGTATCAGGCTGACAAAGCCGTGACGCTGTACGCGTCGATGAAGGACAACATTGCGGGCATCGTGCAGCTCGACGGATCGCCACCGCTTGCCGCGCTGAAGCAGTCGTTGGTCTCGGACAAAATGCTGAGCATCCCGGCGTCGTGGGCGTCTACCAATCTCGACGCGGCAGAGGTCTTCATGGTCGGCGCGACCTACGACATCGAGATCCTCAACGGCCTGTCCTACTTGCAGGGCCAGGGCTTGATCCAAGATGGCGACAAGATCGGGCATCTATATATTGACAGCGAGTATGGCAAGGGTGGCCTGCTTGGTTCGGACGCTTATGCGAAGAAGCACAACCAGACCGTCGTCCCGGTCAAGGTCACTGCCGCCGACAGCGACATGACGCCCGCGATCACGCAACTAAAGTCGCAGGGCGTCAAGGCTGTGGTGCTCACCACGACTGAGGCGCAGGCAAGCTCGGCGGCGACCGCGATGGCCGCCCAGGGTCTCGGCTCGCTGCCGATTTTGGGGAACAACCCGACCTTCGATCCGACAATGCTCGATACGCCGGCGAAGAACGCCCTCGGCAACTACTACCGGTCCGTTTCGTTTGCGCCGTATTCGGCCGATAAGCCGATCGTGCAGAAGATGGCGAAGGCGTACGCCGCGAAGTACACCGATCTGCCTAGCGACAACGTCAACGTCGGCTACGCATTCGGGCTGGCTTATCAAGCCGTGCTCGAGAAAGCTTGCAAGGCTAAGGATCTCACGCGCGCTGGGATCGTCAAGGCCGCACAGGGCGTCAAGGTCGACATGCAGGGGCTCACAGGTCCGCTCGACTTCTCGCATCCCGGTGAGCCATCGACGCGCTCGACGTACGTCGAACAGGCCGACCCGAACGCCAAAGGCGGGTTGAAGATTGTCCAGGAACTGACCGAGTCACCCGAGGCTAAGGCCTACAAGGCGCCTTTGCAGAAATAACCCAAGACGCGATCTGGTGCCGCGGTCGTCACTGTCGTAGACAGGTACGGAGTCCGATGCGGTGGTGGAGTTGGGGTTTCTGTTCGTGGTCGATCCACGCTGGTGGGATCCAGTGGGGGAGGC
>CAJDTT010000056.1_pt1 | contig 18382 bp, 17 predicted proteins | sample 7389841 | NCBI WGS metagenome assembly CAJDTT01 (sample SAMEA7055655, study PRJEB34461) | soil metagenome | biome: terrestrial ecosystem; feature: Peninsula; material: soil | place: Antarctica | collected 2016
ATGGACCGGGTTGCTGCCGCCGCCGGCCAGGTGGATCAGCCGGCCGCCAACAGTCCACGCCCCGCGCGCCGGCGCGAACAGGTAGCCGGAGGCATCCGGGATGTCCTGAACACCGATAACGGCCACGCCTTCGGCGGTGAGCGCGATCCCGCTGATCGGCCCAAACCGCGAAAAACCGTCGCCGAGCACGATGAGCCCCGCAAAGTTACGCCGTCCTGGGCCATATTGCCGAACGGTCTCGAAGAACCGCTGTTGAGCGGCGTCGTCAGGGGAACCGTGCGTCAGTACGAGCACATATCCTCCTTGCCGATTGTCATGGTAGTGGCGCTCACGGCGTTTGGCCGAGCCGTTCGAGGATAAGGGTGCGCACCGCCTGCGCGTCTGCCTGACCCTGCGTGGACTTCATCACTGCTCCGACAAGAGCGCCGGCCGCGGCAACCTTACCGGCGCGAATCTTGTCCGCGACGTCGCTGTTTGCCGCGATCGCCTCGTCGACAGCCGCACCGAGGGTGTCAGTGTCAGAGACCACAATGAGGCCGCGCGACTCCATTACGGCCTCGGGATCGCCTTCGCCGGCCAGTACGCCATCGACCACGGACCGGGCGAGCTTGTCATTGAGCCGTCCGGACGAAACCAGGGCTGCGATGTCCGCGACCTGCTGCGGCGTGATGGCCAACTCGCTGGCCTCGACACCCGCTTCGTTGGCGCGACGAGCAAGCTCACCGGTCCACCATTTGCGTGCGTCCGCGGCGCTCGCGCCCGCGGCGATAGTCTGAGACATGAGGTCAAGGGCACCAGTGCTGACCAGCGCGCTCATGTCCTTGTCTGACAGGCCCCATTCGGCCTTGAGGCGACTCTGACGGGCGACCGGAAGCTCGGGCAGTTCGGCCTTGAGCCGGCCGACCCACTCCGGGTCCGGCGCCATTGGCACCAAGTCCGGTTCCGGGAAGTAGCGATAGTCGGTAGCTTCCTCTTTGCTGCGGCCCGAGGTCGTCGTACCGCTGTCTTCGTGGAAATGCCGGGTCTCCTGGTAAATACGCTCGCCGGCGTCCAGCAGCGGCTTCTGCCGGATGATCTCACCGCGCACGGCCCGCTCGACCGAACGCAGCGAGTTGACGTTCTTCGTCTCGGTGCGGATCCCCAGACCTTCACCCGGCCTGTTGAGCGAGACGTTGACGTCGCAGCGCATTGAGCCTTGTTCCATGCGGACGTCGGATACACCGAGCGCACGGCAGATCTCGCGCAGCTCCGAGACGTACGCACGAGCCACGGACGGCTTGGTAACGACCTCGACCAGCGGGATACCGGCCCGGTTGAAGTCGACCAGCGAGTGTGTCGCGCCCTGGATCCGGCCGGTGGACCCGCCGATGTGCAGCGACTTGCCGGTGTCTTCCTCCAGGTGCACGCGTTCGATTTCGACGCGGAACGTCTCGCCGTCCACGACCACGTCGAGATAGCCGTCGACGCACAGCGGCTCGTCGAACTGGCTGGTCTGGAAGTTCTTGGGCATGTCGGGATAGAAGTAGTTCTTGCGGGCGAATCGGCACCACGTCGCGATCGTGCAGTTCAGCGCGAGCCCGATGCGGATCGTGCCCTCGATCCCTTTCTCGTTAGGCACCGGCAGCGCGCCGGGCAGGCCGAGGCAGACCGGGCAGATCTGGGTATTGGGCTCGGCACCAAACCCCGTCGCGCAGCCGCAGAACATCTTCGACTCGGTACCGAGCTCGACGTGCGTCTCCAGGCCGACGACCGGCTCGTACGTCTCGAGCGCGGCCAGCAGCTCGGCATCGCCCGCGCGTGCTTGCTTGCTCATACGGTCTTCTCCTGGTTGGTGTCGCTGGCTTGCTCGTTGGCCTCGGCCGCTTCGCGGTCAGCGCGCAGCTTGGCCAGTTTCGGCTTGAGCACGAGACGGTCGTAAAAAATCACGTTAACAACGGTCAGTGCGCCGAGAATAATGAACAGCAGGAAGATTTTCGCGCCGGTCGTGATCATCATGACCACGCCGACCACGATCACGAAAATCGCCAGTGACCACGCGGCAATGTTGATCTTCTTGTTTCGCCCACTGAGCTCCAGCTCGTTCATCGGGCCACCAGCTCCGCAAGGAACGGCGCACCGCGGGACGCATCGAGCGCGCCCTCCAGTGCGGCGCCGACCCGGTAACAGCGGTCATCGGCCATCGTCGGCGCCATGATCTGCAAGCCCACCGGCAACGGCGAACCGCCGCGATCGGCCGGGTCTTCTGCGAGGCCGACCGGCAGGGACATGGCCGGTACGCCGGCGAGACTGGCTGGCAGCGTGCACAGGTCACCTTGGTACATCGCAAGTGGATCGTCGATCTTCGCCCCGATTGGGTAGGCGACCGTCGGCGTCGTCGGTGACACGAGCACATCAACCCGCTCGAACGCGGCGGTGAAGTCACGCGCCAGGAGGGTGCGCACCTTCTGCGCTTGCCCGTAGTACGCGGCGTAGTAGCCACTGGACAGCGCGTACGCCCCCAGGATGATTCGGCGCTTGACCTCTGCCCCAAAACCGGCCTCTCGGGTCATCGACATGACTTCTTCGAGGCTTGCCTCGCCGTCGTCGCCGACCCGCAGCCCATAACGGACCGAGTCGAAGCGGGCCAAGTTGGAGGAGGCTTCGCTGGGCGCGATGAGGTAGTACGCCGGAAGGCTGTACGCGAAGTGCGGGCAGCTGACCTCGGTCACGGTAGCGCCCAGATCGCGCAGCTGTTGTACGCCGGCCTCGAACGCGCTCATCACGCCGGGCTCGTAACCCTCGCCGCCGAGCTCGCTCACGACGCCCACGCGCAGGCCGGTCAGGTCACCGCTTGCGCCCTGCCGAGCGGCCGCAATAACCCCGGGCACGGGAGCGTCGATAGAGGTCGAGTCGCGCGGGTCGTAGCCGGAGATCGCCGCGTGCAGCAGCGCAGTGTCCAGGACCGTGCGGCCGAACGGACCGGGGGTGTCCAGACTCGAGGAGAACGCGATGACGCCGTAGCGCGAGTTGCTGCCGTAGGTCGGCTTCATCCCCACCAGGCCGCACATCGCGGCAGGCTGGCGAACCGAGCCGCCGGTGTCGGTGCCGAGTGAGAGCGGCGCCTCGAAGCTGGCGACGGCGGCGGCCGAGCCGCCGGAGGAGCCACCCGGGATCCGGTCATGGTTCCACGGGTTGCGGACCGACTTGTATGCCGAGTTTTCGTTGGTCGAGCCCATCGCGAACTCGTCCATATTGGTCTTGCCCAGTACGACGAGTCCAGCCGCCTGCGCGCGGGCACTGACCGTGCTCTCGTACGGCGGAGTCCAGCCCTCGAGAATCTTGGAGCCGGCCGTGGTCGGTGTACCCCTAGTCACGAAGACGTCCTTGAGGCCGATCGGCACGCCCGCCAGGGGGCCGAGGGCCTTCCCTGCGGCGCGGTCGTCGTCTACCTTCGCGGCCTGCGCGAGAGCCTTGGCGGCATCGACGTGAAGGAACGATCCGACCGTATCGTCGACGACGGAGATCCGGTCGAGGTGTGCTTGCGTGACCTCCGCGGACGTCACGTCGCCGGCCGCGATCTTAGTGGCAAGGTCGGCGGCGGACAGATGGATGAGCTCGCTCGATGCCATGTTTACGCCTCCTCGTCGAGGATGCGCGGCACCCGGAACCGGTTGTCCTGCGCGGCGGGCGCCGCTCGAAGCACCTCGTCACGATCCAGCGACGGGGCGATGACGTCGGGGCGAGTCACGTTGGTCATCGGCACGTTGTGCGACATCGGCGGAATGTCGTCGGCGGCAACCTCACCCACCTTCGCGACGTACTCCAGGATGCGGTCCAGTTGCGGGGCGAAGGTATCAATCTCGGACTCGGTGACCGACAGCCTGGACAAATGCGCCAGATGCGCCACTTCGTCGCGGCTGATCTTTGATTCAGACATGTGGTGTGAAGACATTCCTGTCGACGTTGGGTGCCTGCTCAAGCGTTCGTTCACTTGAACAAGGTCGTGCCAAATCGTTTATTCTACTGGCCCCCTTCGTAGCAGAGGGCACCTGATGACGCGTTGTGTCGGTTACGCGAAGATGTCCTGGTGAAAGATCGAAGCCGCGTCTCTCTGTGGTTCGCCGGCGCCCGCCCCCGCACCCTGCCCCTCTCTGTCGTACCCGTCGCAGTGGGCACCGGAGTTGCCGCCGAGTACGCGCCGTCCGGTACCGAGTGGTACGGCGAAATCAGCTGGTGGCGGGTGGTTCTTGCGCTCGTTGTCGGGCTGGCGCTGCAGATCGGCGTCAACTACGCCAATGACTACAGCGATGGCGTGCGCGGCACCGACGCGGACCGGGTAGGTCCGCTGCGGCTGACCGCCTCGGGCGTCGTCCCGGCGAAGCAGGTCAAGTACGCCGCATTCGGATGTTTTGCGCTGGCCGCGATCTGTGGACTCGGGTTGGCGGTGACCACCTCCTACTGGCTGGTGCTTGTCGGCGCCGTCGCGATCTTCGGCGCGTGGTTCTACACCGGCGGCTCCTCGCCGTACGGCTACCGCGGGCTCGGCGACGTGTCCGTGTTCGTGTTCTTCGGGCTCGTCGCCGTTATCGGTACGGCGTACGTCGCGGGCGCGCATCCGCAACTGAGCTGGCTCGCGCTGTGGACCGCGATACCGGTGGGGCTGCTCGCGGTCGCGGTGCTCGTCGCGAATAACCTGCGCGACCTGCCCAAAGACGCCCTCGTTGGGAAGCGCACTTCGGCGGTACGGCTCGGTGATCGCGGCACTCGGATCATGTACGCCCTGTGCGTGGGCGTAGCGATCGTCGTCGGCGCTCTGGTCGTGCCGGTATTCTGTCTGCCGCTCATCGCGATTGCCGCCGCGGTCGGCTTCTTCCCGGTCCGCACCGTCCTGCGCGGCGCGAAAGGAATAGAGTTAATCGGCGTCCTGGTCGCCACCGGTCAGTTACAGATCGTGTACGGCGGGGCGCTGGTAATTGGCCTTCTCGTCGGCGCCGGCTGGTAGGTCAGCAGCCATTTCCGCTGCATAACGTCGTGTTGCGTTGCGGTATCGGCTGTGTGTAGATGATCGCTCGCGGTGCCCGTGCCGTGATTAGGTGGTAGTGCTTATCCCCTATCCAGGACGATCAGGAAGCACACCGACCTGTGAAACGAAGTGACATGTCTTATCTGCTCCGCGTGATTTTGCCGGACCACCCTGGGTCGCTAGGCCTCGTTGCCACGGCGATCGGTTCGGCCGGTGGCGACATCATCAGCGTCGACATCGTCGACAAGGTCGACAACCAGGCGGTCGACGACATCGTGATCGACATCGGACCCGGCAAGCTGCCGGACGAGATTATGAGCGCGGCACAGTCGATCGCGGGGGTACGGGTCGAGTCGATCCGCCCTTTCGACGGCGCGCTGGCCACCCATCGTGAGCTGGCGCTGATCGAGGCGATGTCGGCCGACCCGTTGGGCGCCGGACAACTCCTGCTCGACGACATTCCATGGCTGTTTCGGTCTGGCTGGGGCGTGCTGGTCGACCACGAGGGCGAGGTCTTGCTGCGCAGCACGGGCGCGCCGGATGCCGGCAAGGTCGCGCCGTGGACCCAGCTCGACCGGGCCCGGCTGATCGAACCCAACCGCGAGCCAGTCCCCGAAGCCTGGACCACCCTCGACACCTCGCTGATGGGCGCTCCGGCCGGCGAGTTCTTTTGCGTGGTCGCCGGTCGCCCTGGTGGTCCGGACTTCCGGCCCAGCGAGATCGCCCGCCTCGCGCACATTGTCGGCATCGCGCGCACGATATTCCTACGCTTCGAGGAGACCGGCGGAAACTAGCCGGGGCCGTGCTCAAGAAGGTTCTTGAAGCCGTCGTTATCGAGAATTGGCAGGCCCAGCGCTTCGGCCTTCTGGGCCTTGGTACCCGGCGAGTCACCCACGACGACGTACGCCGTCTTCTTGCTGACCGAGTTGACGGCTTTGCCGCCGCGCGCCACGATCGCGTCGGACGCCTCATCGCGGCTGTAATCAGCCAGCGTCCCGGTCACCACGATCGACATCCCCTCGAGGGTCTGTGGAAGGTCCGAGCCCTCTGGTTCGTCGTCCTCCATCCGGACGCCGGCGGCCCGCCACTTCTCGACCACCGTGCGGTGCCAGTCGACATCGAACCAGCTCTTCACCGACTCGGCGATGATGCCGCCGACGCCGTCTACGGCCGCGAGGTCCTCCTCCGGCGCGGCCACGATCGCATCCAGGGAGCGAAAGTGCGCTGCGAGCGCCTGCGCGGCGGTCGGCCCGACGTGACGGATCGACAGTGACACCAGCACTCGCCACAACGCCTGTGCCTTGGCGATTTCCAGCGATTGAAGAAGCTTGCGGGCATTTTCCGTCAGAGCCTCTCTGGTCTTAAGCCGGAAGAACGGTATGCCGATGAGCTGATCCTCGGTCAGCGCGAATACGTCACCCTCGTTGACAAACCCGTCGGACTCAGCCAGCGCACCGGCCGCCTTCCAGCCCAGGGCGTCGATGTCGAAGCCCGCACGCGAGCCAAGATAGGTCAGCCGTTCGTGCAGCTGCGCCGGGCACGATTCGGCGTTGGGGCAGCGAATGTCGGCGTCGCCCTCTTTCATCTCACGCAGCGGCGTACCGCACGACGGGCAGTCAGTGGGCATCACAAACGGGTGCTCGGTGCCGTCACGCAACGCGACGACCGGTCCGAGGATCTCCGGGATCACGTCGCCGGCCTTGCGCAAAATGACGGTGTCGCCGATCAGCACGCCTTTGCGGATCACCTCGTGGCCGTTGTGCAGGGTCGCCATTTCGACGGTGGAACCGGCAACCTGCACCGGTTCCATGACGCCGTACGGTGTCACCCGGCCGGTGCGTCCGACATTGACCCTGATGTCCAGCAGCTTGGTGTTAACTTCCTCGGGCGGGTATTTGTAGGCGATCGCCCAGCGCGGCGCGCGACTCGTCGTTCCTAGCCGCCGCTGCAGCGCGATCTCGTCGATCTTGATGACAACGCCGTCGATCTCATGCTCGACACTATGTCGGTTTTCGGCGTAGTAGTCGATGAACTTGTGCACCTCGTCAAGCCCGTTGACGACCCGGGCTCGATCGGAGGTCGGCAGCCCGTAGCCGCGCAGAATGTCGTAGGCCTCGGACTGGTTCTTCCAGTCCACGCCCTCGGCCAGCCCGATGCCGTGTATGACGAGGCGTAAGTCGCGTTTGGCGGTGTTGGCGGCATCTTTTTGACGCAGCGATCCGGCGGCAGTGTTGCGGGGGTTGGCGTACGGCGGCTTGCCCTGCTCGATCAGCGACTCGTTGAGGGCGAGGAACTCCGCGGTCGGGAAGTAGACCTCTCCCCTGACTTCCATCAGAGTCGGAAAGTTTTTGCCCTTCAGACGGGACGGGATATTTTTGACGGTCTTCGCGTTGGCGGTGATGTCTTCCCCCACCTGGCCGTCGCCGCGGGTCGCGCCGCGAGTCAGAATCCCGTCTTCGTAGACAAGCGCGATCGCCAGCCCGTCGATCTTGAGTTCACATATATATTCTGGATCTTTGACGCCGTCGCGGGTAATCCGGTCTGCCCAGGTCTCCAACTCCTCGAAGTTGAATACGTTGTCGAGGCTGTACATCCGACGCAGATGCGTGACCGACTCGAACGAGGACTGTCCATAGCTGGCGACCCGCTGAGATGGTGAGTCTGGGCTGACCAGATCGGGAAACTCAGACTCCAAGTCGAGTAGCTCACGAAACAGCACGTCGTACTCGGCGTCGCTGACGGTGGGCGCGTCCTCGCCGTAGTAACGGTCGGCGTGCTCGGTTAACTCGGCGGCCAGCTGCTCGTGCCGGGCGCGCGCGACGTCGGCGGCGTCGGTAGTCTGCTCTTGATCGGCGGCGGGCTCGCTCACGTCCTGAGGCTTGCGCTTACTGTCAGATTTGCTCACTCGGCCATTGTCTCCGATCAGGGCGACAATTCTTGATAAGGCGTGGTCGCGGCATCGTGCAGCCGGCTGGACTCGTGCCCGATGACGCTGAACCCGCGCTCCGGGTAGCGGAACTCCGCGAGCTCGCTGCTCTGGTCGAGATTGCGGTGATAGGAGCGGATCTCGGCGATCTTGGCACCGTCGAAGAGGTACCACTCGGTCCCGCGGGTGACGATCCTTTCGGGTACTCCGTCGGGCTGGTTATACATCGACCATTCGATGATCGCCTCGTCACCTTGTTCGATGATGCTTTCTACGACCCACCGGGCCCGCAGCATGCGGGCCACCTTGCGCCAGTAACGCGCCAGATGCTCGGCGCCGCTGACCGGTGTCGAGCCGATATTGGGCCGCAGGAAGTAGTGCGTGACGTCATCGGTAAAGAACGCCTCGAGGCGTTCGGCATTGGCCGCCGTACACGCGTCGTAGTAATCGATGATCAGCGGGAGCCGAGAGTCGGATGGAGGCGTACCGAGGTCATTCTTCGCCGACGACTCACGCTCAAGGCCGCTGTACTTTCTTTCTGCATAAGGGAAGCCATCGAGATCGCATGACTCGTCGAGTACCTGGTGGTACGAGCGCACCTCGGCGATTAGCCCGTCACTCAACTCAAACCACTCGCAGCCGCGGGTCACGATCGGCCCGCCCGCGCCGGCGGGCGTCCATGTCATAGCCCACTCGATCGCTGCCCGGTCACCCTGCTCGATGAGCCGATCGACCTGCCAGCGAGCGCCAAGCTTGTCGGCGCTCTTGTGCACCTTGCGCGCGAGGTGCTCCGCGCTGCGCACCGGCCGCGATCCGACGTTGGGGGCGAGGTAAAAGTGCGTGATGTCCGGCCGCAGCGTGGATCGGACCGCATCTTGGTCGCCGCGCCCACACGCGTCGTAGTACTTCTCGATCAAAGTGAGCGTCGTACTCATCGCTCCTCGTCCTCCTCTGGATCGTTGTAGAGCTGTGCGGCGAGCGTATTGAGTGCGCGGAGCCGTCCGATCGCCTGCTCCATCGACATTCCGGTGAGCCCGCATGCGGTCGACAGGCCGAGCTGCGTGCGCACGTCATCGCCGGATAACCCGATGTGCCGGGCGAGCCTGCGAACCCGTTGCGCGGTCTTGTCGATGGTTTTCGGATCGACGTCCCCCGAGCCGAAGACACCCCCATAGAGCACGAAGTCGCCGTCGAGCGCTTCCCCCAGCTCGTCGTACTGCGCCTCTGTTACGAGGGAGAGGTCGATTGCCGCGCCCTTCGCGCCGGCCGCCCGCAGCAGCACAAGCGGAGGGTTGGGCGCGCACGAGTGCACCAGGACCGGCGCGGCGATCGTTTCGATGGTGCGCGCCAGGCCTTGTTCTATCGTTGCTTCGTCAATCGGGTCGAGCCGCCCGAATCCGCTGGCGGTCGGCAGCTCTCCGGCAAGCACGGCCGGCAAGCTGGGCTCGTCGAGTTGGACGATCAGCTGCGCCTGGGGGCAGCGGGCCGCTACTTCGGTGGCCAGCGCCGCGATCCCCTCGCCAAGCGACTCGTGCACGTCACGCAGCGCGCCGTGGTCGGTCTGGATCCGGTGGCCGCTGGCGAGCTCGACGCTCGCGGTCAGCGTCCACGGTCCGGCGACCTGGATCTTCAACGGACCGTCGTACCCGTCGGCGGCCACCTGCAGCGCGTCGAGGTCGCGCGCCCACAGGTCCCGGGTCCGCCGCCAGTCCAAGCCTGCCCGCGGCACTATCCGCCACCCAGAAACCGTACGGTCGACGTACAGGTCGACCAGTACGCCGCTCGCGCGGCCGATCATGTCGGCACCAGGTCCGCGGGCGGGAAGCTCTGCCATGAAGGCGATATCGAGGTTTTCACCAAACGCGACCCGCATCGCCTCGGAGGGATCGGTACCCGGAAGTGAACCGATCCCGGTCGTTCCTACTGGAAGCGTCCTCACGCCGCGACTGTCTGGCAGATCGTGGCCGACCCGACCACGTTGTCGCTGTCGTACAGCACGATCGCCTGCCCGGCGGCAATCCCTTTGACCGGTTCGGTCAGCCCGCAGACCAACCGGCCGTCGGCGTCGATCTCGACAACGGCGCCGGCCATGCCGCCATGCGCCCGCATCTGTACCGTGCCGCTCCACGGCAGCGCCGGGGCCTCGCCGGTCGTCCAGACGGGGCGCTCGGCTACGACGGTGGCGATATTGAGCTGGTCGGCGGTGCCGACGGTGACGCGGTTGTCGACCGGGGAGATATCCAAGACGTAGCGCGGTTTGCCGTCGCTGACCGGGTTACCAAGGCGCAGTCCCTTGCGCTGCCCGATTGTGAACGCGTAAGAGCCGCTATGCGAACCGAGGACCTCACCGGACCCCGCGTCGACGATCTCCCCGGGCTGCTCGCCGAGGTGCTGCTTGAGGAATCCGGCGGTGTCACCGTTGGCGATGAAGCAGATGTCGTGGCTGTCGGGTTTGGCTGCGACCGACAGTCCGCGGCGGGCGGCCTCGGCGCGGACCTCGTCCTTGGTCGTGTCGCCGAGCGGGAACATCGCATAACGAAGCTGGTCCGGGGTGAGTACGGCGAGGACGTAGGACTGGTCCTTGCCCATATCGACCGATCGGGCGAGGTGCGGCGTACCGTCCTCGTCGAGCTCGAGCTTGGCGTGGTGGCCGGTCGCCACGGCATCAAAACCGAGGGCGCGCGCACGGTCCAGCACGGCGGCAAACTTGATCTTTTCGTTGCACCGCAGGCACGGGTTGGGTGTGCGGCCGGCCGCATACTCAGCGACGAAGTCATCGATGACGTCTTCCCGGAACTGCTCGGCGAGATCCCATATGTAAAACGGAATTCCAAGTACGTCGGCCGCCCGGCGAGCATCGCGCGAGTCTTCTACGGTGCAGCATCCGCGAGCCCCCGCGCGGACCGCCTCGGGCGCGCGAGAGAGCGCGAGATGGACGCCGGTCACATCATGACCTGCGTCGACGGCACGGGCGGTGGCAACGGCGGAGTCAACTCCACCAGACATAGCAGCAAGAATCTTCACGGTTGCAAGAGTCTACCCGGGTCAGCTCACTCCGGCGGCGTCGCGGGCCCGAAGGACCGCCTCAGGAAACGCGCCGACCAGAGCGTCGAGATCGGCCTGCGTCGTCGTACGCCCCATCGAGATGCGTAACGTCGAGCGCGCTCGCTCCTCGGTGCCGCCCAACGCCAGCACGACATGCGACGGCTCGGCGACGCCCGCCGTACACGCCGAGCCGGTCGAGACCGAGATGCCGTTGACATCGAGCACCATGAGCAGCGCGTCACCACTGCATCCGGGAATCGACACGCTGAGGATGCCTGGCAGGGTCCGGTCGGAATCGCTTTCCGGTACCCCGTTGAGGCAAAAATCCGGCACGACGGCGTGCAACTGGGCGATAAGCCCGTCGCGCAGCACACCGAGACGCCTCCGGTGGTCCTGCATTTCCGCGGTCGCCGCGGCAATCGCGACCCCGAATCCGACGGCGCCAGCAACGTCCAGCGTCCCGGAACGGATCTGGCGTTCCTGTCCGCCGCCATGCAGGAGCGGGGTCGGCTTGAATGAGCGCCGCGCGACAAGTGCGCCCACTCCCTGTGGGCCGCCCACCTTGTGCGCGGTGATCGCCATGGTCTCGAGGCCAGACCGCGCGAAGTCGATGGGCAGCGCACCGACCGCCTGCACCGCGTCGCTGTGCATTGGCACGCCCTCAGCCGCCGCGATCTCGGCCAGCGCCGGGATGTCCGAGAGCGCACCGACCTCATTATTTGCCCACATCACGGCCACCGCGGTGGCCGCGTCTCCGGCGCCCTCGAGAGCGGTGCGCAGACTGTCGCCGGTGACGACGCCGTACGAATCGGTCTCGGCCCAGATCAGGTCCGCGCCCTCATCGGACTGCAACCACCGCGCGGTGTCCAGTACGGCATGGTGTTCGGCCGGTGAGACGATCAGCGCGTTCCGGCTGGGACTTTCCTTGTGTCGTAAGCGGTGTAGACCTTTGACGGCGAGGTTGTCGGCCTCGGTGGCACCGCTAGTGAGGATGACCTCGATCGGGTGTGCGCCAATCGCTTCGGCGATCGACTCGCGCGCCTCCTCGACGTACCGTCTGGCCCGTCGGCCGGTGGTGTGCAGGGACGACGCGTTGCCGACGTCGCGCATGACGCGCGACATTGCCTCGATGGCCTCTTCGCGCACGACGGTGGTCGCGGCGTGATCGAGGTAGACCTCGGCGCCTTTCACGACTAGTCGGCGTCCGAACCGATCGGCTCAAGAAGGAATACCGGGATCACGCGCGAGGTCTTCTTCTGGTAGTCGGCATAGTCGGGATAAGCCGCGACGCACCGCTCCCACCAGATGGCTTTTTCCTCGCCGGTAATCTCCCTGGCACGCATGTCTTGCTTGAGTGTCGCGTCCTGCACTTCGACGTGTGGGTTGGCCGTCAGGTTGTAGTACCAGACGGGATGCTTGGGAGCCCCACCGAGTGAGGCCACGGCGGCGTATGTGCCCTCGTGTTCGACTCGCATGAGCGGGTTCTTGCGTAGCTTCCCGGTCTTCGCCCCCACCGACGTCACGACTATGACGGGCCGACCGCCTGCCGTCGTGGACCTCGTTCCGCCTGAGGCCTCGATTCTTTCGGCTTGATCGGCGGCCCAGCCCAACTGTCCTCGCGCGTATTCCCCTTTAAGTGGCATAGTTCCATTCAACACCCTCACCAAGCGACTGCGTCACGTGAGCGGCAGGTGTGAGCAAGTAGCACCCCGCCATCCGGGACGTCGTACGCCGCTTCCGAGGGCTCCTTCTCATGGAAAAGTCCCCCTTGTCATGCCGATATGGGCATGACAGGGGGACCCTTTGCGACCAGAGGCCGAAGGAGGCTGTTAGCCCTTGTGCTTCTTCACTTCTTCGGTGGCCTGCGGTACGACGTTGAACAGGTCGCCGACAACACCGAAGTCGGACAGCTCGAAGATCGGAGCCTCCGCGTCTTTGTTGATGGCGATGATCGTCTTCGAGGTCTGCATTCCCGCACGGTGCTGGATCGCGCCGGAAATACCGGCCGCGACGTACAGCTGAGGCGAGACCGTCTTGCCAGTCTGGCCGACCTGGAACTGATGCGGGTAGAAGCCGGAGTCGACTGCCGCACGCGAGGCGCCGACAGCGGCACCGATCGAGTCGGCGAACGCCTCGATGACGGCGAAGTTGTCGGCACTGCCCACACCGCGACCGCCGGAGACGACCTTGCCGGCCTCGGTGAGCTCAGGGCGCGAGCCGCCGGACTCGGTCACCCGGTCGACGATCTGGGCCTTCTTGGCATTGTCCGAGAAGGTAACCGCGATGTCTTCGCGGGCACCGGCACCGGCCTGGACGTTGACCGTGATCGAGTTGGGACGAAGGGTGATGATGGGCAGACCCGTCGTGACCTTGGACTTGACAGTGACGCCACCGGCGAAGATCGACTGGGTAGCGACGCCTTCGCTATCGAGATCCACCGCGTCGGTCAGCAAGCCGTTGCCGGTCTTGACCGCGAGCCGACCCGCGATCTCTTTGCCTTCGGTTGTCGAACCGATGAGTACGGCGGCCGGCGACTTTTCAGACACCAGTTGGGCGAGGGCCTCGACCTTAGGTGCCACCGAGTAGTTGATCGCGTCGTCGGACTCGACGGCGTAGATCTTCTCGGCGCCGTTCTCGGTGAGGGCGGCCGCGAGGGCATCGGTCGTACCGGCGGCGCCGATGACGACTGCGCTCGGCTCGCCGAGCCCGCGGGCGGCGGTAAGCAGTTCGAGGGTCGCCTTCTTCAGCGCGCCATCGGCAGCTTCTACGAGTACAAGTACTTCACTCATTAATATCTCTTCCCTGTCCTCTGCCTAGATAAGTTTCTGGCCTACGAGGTACTCGACGAGCTTCACGCCGCCGTCGCCCTCGTCGGTGATCGCCTGGCCGGCCTGACGCGGCGGGCGCGGCGCCCACTCGATGACCTCGGACCAGGCGTTCTCAAGCCCGACCTCACTAGCGTCTACACCGGTGTCGGCGAGCGCGAGGGTGTCGATCGGCTTCTTCTTGGCCTGCATAATGCCCTTGAACGATGGGTAGCGCGGCTCGTTGATGGTGTCCCACACGCTGATGATCGCAGGTAGCTGACCCTTAACCACTTCGTAGCCGCCATCGATCTGACGCTCAGCGGTGACCTCGGTGCCCTCGAACGTGAGCTTGCGCGCGCTGGTCAGCTGCGTCGCACCGGTGATCTCGGCGAGCATTGCCGGAATCACGGTGACGCGGCCATCCGTCGACTCGGCACCGCTGATCACGATGTCCCACTCGAGCTTGCCGAGCGCGCCCGCGATGACCTTGGCGGTCGCGATGGCATCGGAACCGTGAATCGCGGGATCCGTGACGTGCACGCCCTTGTCGGCCCCCATCTGCAGAGCCTTGCGGATCGTGTTGGTAGCGGACTCCGGGCCCACCGACAAAACGGTAACTTCGCCGTCGCCTTGGTTCTCCTTGATCAGGAGCGCTTCCTCGATGGCATATTCGTCCATCTCGTTGAGGACGAGATCGGCGTTTTCGCGATCTACCGTGTTGTCACTGTCTTTGAGCGTGCGCGGGTTGCCTGAATCAGGAACCTGCTTCACAAGTACGACGATGTTCATCGTCAGACGAACCTCCTGTGGGCGGCATGAACCGCAATGGTTTCACGCCGGTACGGATGTGAGAATGCATGGCAGCGGTTTTCGCGCCGACACCAGACGTTATCTGATGAATGCGCGGTAATCGCAGCCGCGGACATATGTTACTCGGCAGTACAACGAGGCTTCGACCGATTCCATAACGGTACCAACTGAGATTGCCTACCATACAAGCGATTTAGGCAACCCTCACTCGCACGTGTCGGTGCTCGCCTTCGGAAGGGGTGACTAATTGCATATCCACGATACTAACGCGAAGTCTCGTTCGCGTCTGACAGTAATGGGTACGACGGACTTGCACGGTTACGTTCGCAACTGGGATTACTTCGCCGGCAGCGAGTACGACGACGCCTTGGGCAATGACATCGGGTTGGCCAAGATCGCCACGCTGATCAACGGCGTACGCGCCGAGCGTGGATCGTCGGCCACGCTGCTGATCGATGCCGGCGACACTATCCAGGGCTCCCCACTCGCGTATTACCGCGCCCGGGTCGCGCCCATCGACCAACAGACCATCCATCCGATGGCGACGGTCATGAACCACCTTGGCTATCAGGCGGCCGTCGTGGGCAACCACGAGTTCAACTATGGTCTTGCCAATCTGCGCCGCTACGAGTCCCAGCTGGCCTTTCCGCTGCTCGGTGCCAACGTCTATGACTCGGTGACCGGCGGGCCCGCGTTCACGCCGTACGCAATGCTCGAAGCCGCGCCGCCCGCGGCACCTAGGCCCGTCCGGGTCGGCGTACTCGGCCTGACGACTCCCGGTTCGGCAATCTGGGACCACGACCAGGTCGACGGCGTACTGGACTTCGGCGGCGTAGTCGAGGCGGCGCAGCGGTACGTCGCGCAGATACGCAGGCAAGGTGCCGACGTCGTCATCGTCGTCGCGCACTCGGGGGCCACCACCTCCTCGTCCTACGGTGACGCACTGCCATTCCCGGAGAATGCCTCGACGCTGCTGGCCGAGCACGTTCCAGGTATCGATGCGATCCTGGTCGGTCACGCGCACGTCGAGATCGCCGAACGGTTTGTGCGTAATCGCGCCTCCGGTCGCGACGTGCTGCTGACCGAGCCACTCTGTTGGGGTATGCGGCTGTCGGTTATAGACGTCGACGTCGAGTACGCCGACGGCAAGTACTCGGTGCTGCGCGTCGGCTCCCGGCTTCTCAACTCCAATTCGGTCGATGAGGACCCTCGCGTCGTCGAGCTCGTGTCGGCCGATCACCAGGCGACTGTGGCGTACGTCGGCTCGCCCATCGGCGAGTGCACCGACGAGCTGGCACTAACGCACGCGACGACCCGGCAGAGCGCGGCGATCGCACTGGTCAACCACGTCCAGGCCCGAGCGGTGGCCGCGGACCTGCGCGCCACCGAGTACGCCGATCTTCCCGTGCTGTCGATGGCCTCCCCTTTCGGCTCTCGCGGGCGGATACCGCGCGGTCCGGTGACAATCGCGGACATGGCAGGCCTCTATCCGGTCGACAACTACCTGCAGGCCCAGGTGCTGAGTGGTGCGGACGTTCGCGCGCACCTCGAGCACGCCGCCGAGTTCTTCACGCCAGCCCAATCGGCCGCCGACAACCCTTCTCGCCTGGCGCACGCGATCACCGCTCGGACACCTGCCGGAATGTCTGACTTTGACTTCGACTGTGCGGGTGGCCTGGATGCGTCGCTGACCTATGACATCGATCTCGCGCATCCGGTCGGCGACCGCATCGTCGGGCTCACGTACGCCGGTTCACCGATCGACCCGAAGCACCGGTTCGTAGTGGCGTTGAACAACTTCCGCGCCGCCGGAGCCGGCGGGTATCCCGGGGTCGGCGGCCGCGCGTCTATCTACCGGCCACAGCACGAGGTGCGCCAACTGCTGATCGATTGGGTGCGTCTGGTCAGAACCATCGACGCGACCCGGTTTGGCGGTCCCGGCTGGCGGTTGACATTCAACGGCACGCCACTAAGCCACAACACGCCACCACGTACGGCGACGTAGCATGACAACCGACCAACGACATCCCACTACAGACATTCCGAGGAACCGCGTGGAAAAAGGCGAAAAACTCACTGGCCGCTGGCGCGCAATTGCGACCCTAGTGAGCCTGTGCTGGATCGTCACAGCGGTCCTCATGGTGCTGCTGACGGCTAGCGGTGCGGCCCACAAACTGACCGGGATCGCCCTGATAGCGGCAATGTTGGCCGGATTACCGGTCCTGACGCTGCTCAAGAACCTCGCCAACCGAGTCGCCAAAGGGGCAATCCAACCGCAGGACGACAGCAAGGAGCGCACCCTCACGGGAGTGACCGTGCTGATGCTGGTCGCGGCATGGGCGCTACATCTGTTCTCGTAGCGCCGCGCTCGACGCTCCCCGATCCGTCACGAAGTCCCGACCGTCCGTCACGAAGTCCCGACCGTCCGCGAGTTTGTACCCCACGATCCGTGACTTCGTGCCGGCGGTGCCGGGTACAGCGGCAATTCCCTACCCCAGCGATGCAGGCGTGCGGCGAATCCGTGGAGCGTGCATTAGCGACCGGTGAACGCCGCCTTACCTGGGCCGTTATCGATGAACGACTGCATGCCGGCCTTCTGGTCGTCGGTCGCGAAGAGGGCCGCGAACAGCTGGCTTTCTAGCTTCAGGCCTGAGGCGAGATCACCGTTGAGTCCCCCGTCGACGGCTGCCTTCACCGCGCGCAACGCCATCGACGCGCCGCCGACGAACTGGCTCGCCCATTTCTTCGCCTCGCCGTACACCGACTCCGCGGGCACCACCTTGTCGGCAAGGCCGATCCGAAGTGCCTCTTCGGCGTCGACGAAACGCCCGGTGTAACAGATGTCCTTGGCCTTGGCCGGACCGACGAGGCGCGCAAGCCGCTGGGTGCCTCCGGCACCGGGGATGATGCCGAGCAGGATCTCCGGCTGACCGAGCTTCGCGTTGTCCGCAACGATCCGGATGTCGCAGCACATCGACAGCTCAAGGCCACCACCGAGCGCGTAGCCGGTGATCGCGGCGACGGTGGGCTTAGGTACGTCGGCCAGCGCGGTGAACGACGACGACAGCGCATCCGCGCGCGCCGACATGTCCTTGAAGCTCAGCGACTGCATCTCTTTGATGTCCGCGCCCGCGGCGAATACCTTCTCCCCGCCGTACACGATGACCGCCTTGATGTCGTCGTTAGCGGCGGCTTCGTGTGCGGCTGAGCGGATATCTTCCTGGACGTTCTTGTCCAGGGCATTCATCGGGGGACGGTTGAGCCGGATCGTACCGATTCCGTCTTCGACCTCAAGTGTCACGAACTCGCCCATGGTGATCCTTTCAGATGCGATTAATTTGGTGGATGTGGTGCGATGGATACTCAGTTAATTCTGCGATGGGAGTGGCGGGGTTAGGCCACTGAGGCAAAGAACCGACCGCGCCGCTTAGAGAGGTACACCTCGACACCGAACGTGTCGAAGATTGCCTGCTCGGTCATCTGGTCATCGAGCAGACCTTCCCGTACGACGCGGCCATCACGCAGCATCATGACGTTCGTGAATGCGCGAGGTATTTCTTCGACGTGGTGGGTGACCAGCACCATCGCCGGCGCGTCCGCGTCCGCGGCGAACTCGCTGAGCCGCGCCAGCAGGTCCTCGCGACCGGCCAGGTCGAGCCCTGCCGCCGGTTCGTCGAGCAGCAGCAGCTCCGGATCGGTCATCAGCGCACGGCAGATCTGCACCCGCTTGCGCTCACCCTCACTGAGGGTGCCGAATTGACGGTCGGCCAGCGGCTCCACGCCCCACTGTCG
>CAJDTT010000053.1_pt1 | contig 18245 bp, 13 predicted proteins | sample 7389841 | NCBI WGS metagenome assembly CAJDTT01 (sample SAMEA7055655, study PRJEB34461) | soil metagenome | biome: terrestrial ecosystem; feature: Peninsula; material: soil | place: Antarctica | collected 2016
ACGGTGTTCGCGTTCATCCTCGGCGCCTCGATGCTGCCGTTCATCTGGAACGTGATCCGCTCCTACAAGTACGGCGAGATCACTACCGCCGACGACCCCTGGGGCTTCGGCAACTCCCTGGAATGGGCGACGACCAGTCCGCCGCCGCGGCATAACTTCCTGACCCTGCCGCGGATCCGCTCCGAACGACCGGCCTTCGAGCTGCACTACCCGCACATGCTCAAACGAATGGAACTCGAAGCGCATTCCGGCGGTAGGAGGAAGCACCGGGAGGTTGTCGCGGCGTCGATGCCGATCAGCGGTGAGGACCCGGGCTCGCGGGATCCGGAGAATCGCCCGATTTAATGACGACGTCGCCTACGCGAAACTGGGCGCTAGGGTCAAGGCATCGTGTCAGGTGGGTGACTACGAGTCTGGCGAGACGAAGTCGGCTTGGTACTCATTTTGGTGAGGAGATTGCGCGATGGGCACTCAGGAGGAACCTGCCGATCGAGAATACCCGTCGGGATCGGCGCAGCAGGAGCTAAGTACGCAGGAATGCCAGTCGCTACTTGCTACCCGCCAGATCGGTCGACTCGGGGTGCTCGTCAATGGTTACCCGCTGATCTTCGTCGTCAACTATGGACTCGACGAGGGTGCGGTAATAATCCGCACCGCTCCGGGCACGAAACTGGCTCACGCCAACCATGCCAATGTGAGTTTCCAGGTGGACCAGATCGACGAGCGGACCCGCAGCGGATGGAGCGTGCTGGTCCTCGCACTGGCCGAGGAGGTCACTGAGCAGACTCATCGTCTCGAGTTGTTGAGGCGCACCCAGGCTCATGCCGTGCAACCGTGGGCACCTGGTCAGTACGACCACTGGCTCCGGCTCATCCCGCATCAAGTTACCGGCCGGCGTATCGTTCCAGGCCAACTGCCACCGCTGTTTCCCCAGGCCTACCTGTGACGAGTGACCACCAGGATGCGCCGGTCATCAGTGATCGTCCTCGATCGCCGGTCGGCGGATCTCGGCGATCGGACTGTGGCTGGTCATTCCGCCGTCCACGACGATGACCTGACCGGTGAGGTATCGCGATTCCTCCGACGCAAGGAACAGCATCACGTTGGCGACGTCCTCCGGTTCGCCGATAAATGGAAGCGCGTTGTGGGTGCGGATCGCCTCAATCATCTCGGCGGGCAGGTTGTCCACAAGGGCGGGGGTCATCACGGCGCCGGGCGCGATGGCGTTACACCGAATGTGCTGATGTCCATACTGCGTGGCAACGTACTGGGTGAGCCGGATTACGGCGGCTTTGGCGGTGCCGTAGGCGAGTTGAACGAAGTCTCCGGACAGCCCGCCAACCGACGCCGTGTTGATGATTGAACCGCCGCCGGACTCGATCATGTGCGGGATCGCCAGCCGACATCCCAGCACGGTGCTGCGTACGTTGAGCCTCATCACTCGGTCGAACTCATCCATGTCCATACCCAGGACGTCAAGGTCCTTGCGAGGGTCGCTGCCGCCGACGTGGTTACACATGATGTCCAGCCGACCGAACTCGCTGATGGCCGTACCAATCAGCGCTCGGAGGGACTCTTCGTCTGTCACATCCACCGCGACGCCTACCGCACGGCCTCCGGCGTCGGAGATTTCCGCCGCCGCCTGGGTCGCATCCCGCTCACGCAGGTCGCCGATGACGACTGCGGAACCCTCTGCGGCGAGCACGGCCGCAGCAGCACGCCCAATCCCGCTGCCACCACCGGTGATCACCGTCACTTTTGCTCGTACCCTGTCCATGACGTTCCTCTCGTCGGATCTCGTAGCGTGCGCCGGTCAGCGAAGGTTCACGCGGGCCCAGTTCTTGAGTTCGGCGACGGCCTCCTCGCGCGGCATCGGGCCACGATCCAGGCGCAGCTCCTTGAGGTGGTTCCACGCCTTGCCGACCATCGGACCACCCGGGATCCCGAGGATCTGCATGATCTCGTTACCGTCGAGGTCCGGCCGTACGGCGTTCAGATCCTCCGCGGCCTGGATCTGCTCGATCCGCTCTTCAAGCCTGTCGTACGCCGCCGACAGTGCCGCGGCCCGTCGCTTGTTGCGCGTGGTGCAGTCCGACCTGACCAGCACGTGCAACCGCGGAAGTAGGTCACCGGCATCGGTGACGTAGCGGCGTACCGCCGAGTCCGTCCACTGGCCACCCGAGAAGCCGTGGAAGCGCAAATGCAGAAACGTCAGGTCCGAGACGGCCTCGATGATCGCCTTGGAATAGCGCAGCGCGCGCAGCCTCTTGCGGACCAACTTGGCGCCGACGACCTCGTGGTGGTGAAAGCTCACGCCGCCACCGGACTCGTGCCGCCGGGTCGCGGGCTTACCAATGTCATGCAGCAATGCGGCGAGCCGAACAACGAGGTCCGGTCCGCCGCCCGGAAGCCGGTCCTCCAACGCAATCGCCTGGTCAAGCACGGTCAACGAATGGGTGTATACGTCCTTGTGCTGGTGGTGCTCGTCGATCTCCATCTTCAGACCCGGGAGTTCGGGTAACACGACGTCAGCGACCCCGCTGGCCACCATGAGCTCGAGCGCGGCCCGCGGCGCTGGGGCGAGCAGTAGCTTAGTCAGCTCGGCCTGGATACGTTCGGGGGTAATCCGTTCGAGCTGACCGGCCATCTCGCGCACCGCGAGCGCCGTCTTGTCCTCGAGCGTGAACCCGAGCTGCGCGACAAACCGTACCGCGCGCAAGATCCGTAACGGGTCGTCGGCGAACGACTCCTGCGGTGATGCCGGAGTCCGCAGTACCCCGGCGGCGAGATCTCGCAGCCCGCCATGCGGGTCGACGAACGACGCATCTCGCAGCCGGATCGCCATCGCGTTGACCGCAAAGTCACGGCGGGCGAGGTCGTCGGCGAGGTCGTCGCCGTATACGACGTCGGGGTTGCGCGAGACGCGGTCGTAACGGTCCGCGCGGTACGTCGTGATCTCGATCTGGAACCCGTGGTAGCTGAGTGCGACCGTCCCGAAGTCGATGCCGGTCGTCCAGAGCGCCTCGGCGTACCCGTCGACCAGCCGCAGTACCTCGTCCGGTCGCGCCGATGTCGTCAGGTCCAGATCCGTCCGCGCGGCATCGGACAGGTCGAGCCGTTCAAGCAGCGCATCGCGTACCGGGCCGCCGACGAGCGCGAGTTCGTGACCGGCGCCGGTGAACCGGTCCGATAGCTCGCCGAGGATCGGCTGCAGCGCCGCGACGACGAGACCCGCCGTACGCCGTGCTGACTCTTCGGTGATCACTTCACGCGCGGCCGTCATGGCTGGTCCTTGACTGTCTCGTGTGCGTGGGTGGGGAAATCGCCGCGGAAGCGGACCTGCGCGGGCGGTTTCGCCGATAACCGCCAGGCGAGCGGACTCGCCCGGATAATTCGCGCGCATCGTGCGGACCTGCCCGGCGAGAGAGGTCCCGACTCGCAAGCCCGCTCAACCAGCGGGAGTGGGGACGAGGGGCGCGAGGGGCCGGGTGTCGGAGATTCGTGCATAGCCTCGCCAGCGTACTTGGCGTGCGGTGACCGAGTTATCACGCGTTGCCGCGCTACCGTAGGCGTATGTCTGGCTCGTCGCGCCCCTTCGGTACGCCGCAGCGCCAGGGCAACAACGCGCCGACCTCGCAGGACCAGGCGCCCGGCCCGGGCGAGCGGCGTAAAACGTCGCGCACCGCGGCTCCGACCCCGCTCGATATCGCGCCACACCGGCCCGAAACCAGGCCGCTCTCGGAGTCCGTAAAAGGTGGACGCCGCAGGCCGGTGTCTCAGCTGCCCCGTTCGGACGAGGTCAGCGCCGGCGGCCTCGTGGTGAACCGGTCCCTGGTCGAGCCGGCCGCGGCGTTGATCGGCCGATTCGACCGGCGTGGCCGTCTGCTGTGGTCACTTCCGAAAGGTCACGTCGAAGCGGGCGAGACCCGCGAACAGGCCGCGATCCGCGAGGTCGAGGAGGAGACCGGCATTCGTGGCAGCGTTGTCGCGCCGCTCGGCACGATCCGCTACTGGTTCGTCGCCGAAGGTCGCCGCGTGCACAAGACCGTGCACCACTACCTGATGCAGGCCTCCGGCGGCGAGCTCTCGGACGAGGACGCCGAAGTCGTCGCCGTGGCTTGGGTGCCCCTGAGCAAGCTCGGCACCCGCCTGGCGTATGCCGACGAACGCCGGATCGCCGATGCCGCGGTGCGAATCTTGGCCGACACCGCGTGAGCGGCAGGCTACGCCGCGTCACCGGCCTGCTCGCGGCGATCATCTGCGCCCTCTTCGCACTATCCCTCGCGGCACCCGGTGCGATGGCGGCCGACGATCCGACCACGGGTCCCGCGCACAAGAACCCGCTCCCGGTCACGATCACTATCGACAGCGTCACGCCGACCTCGCTCGGCCCGGACGGCGTCCTCACGATCACCGCGTCTGTGAGCAACAACAGCAAAGAGGCGATCGATAATCCGTGGGTCCGCCTCCAGCGCGCCGATAACGTGACCAGCCGGTCCCAACTGCTCCAGCTCGACCAGTCGCAACCCGGTTACACGCAGGCCATCGGTCCAATCCAAGACTTGCCCAATGCGTTGGCGCCCGGCGACACCCAGCAAATCACGATCAGCGCGACGACCGACCAGCTGAAGATCAACGACCAGGGCATCTATCCCATCCTGATCAACATCAACGGAGAGACCAACTCCGGACCGGTACGCGTCGGTCAGGCGGCGATCAGCGTCCCCTATTTCGAGATCGCACCGACCGCCCCCACCCGCGTCAACTGGGTGCTGCCACTGATCGACCGACCACACCGCTCGGCGCAGACCAATGTCTTCCTCGACGACGAACTCAACACGCTAGTCTCGCCTGGCGGGAGGCTGAACCGACTACTCGCGGCCGCCGAGAAGTACGCCGGCAAGTCCCAGCTTTCGCTCATCGTCGACCCTGAGCTCATCAGCGCCCTCAGTGCCATGACAGGCGGCTACCAGTACGTCGCCCAGAGCGGCAGCCACAAAGGCGAGGTCGTCAACGGCGACGGCGGGGAGAAGGCCGCGAGCTGGCTGAACCGACTCACCGAGCTCGCCAAGACAGTGCCGATCATGACCACGCCGTACGCCGACGTCGACACCGCCGCGCTCGCTCGTAACAACCTCACGGACCTCATCATCGCGGCGCGTAAAAACGGCGCCAGTGTCGTAGACGACGTCCTCAAGACAACTACCGTGCACGACGTCGACATGCCGGTCGGCGGCGTCACCACCGACCAGGTGATCGCGGCCGATCAAAAGGCCGGGGTCAACAAACTGATCCTCAGCGGTACGGCGTACGGCCAGAGCGACTACCTCGAGTCCAGCAACGGTGTCACCGAAAACGCGGCCACCGCCGTCAACGTGCCGGGCCCATCGATCGAAGCGGTTGTCGCCGACCCCGCACTGACTCGCATCCTCGGCGAGGGCAGTGGTTACGCCGCGGGCCCGATCGCCGGGGCGCAACGGTTCGATGCCGAGTTGGCGGCAATTGCGATGCAGAAACCGTCGACCTCGCGGGGGCTGCTCGTCGTACCGCCGCGGCGCTGGGACCCAAGCCAAAAGCTGCTCGACGCGGTGTTTACCGAGACCACGACGACTCCATGGATCGAGCCGGTCAGCTTCGACACGCTCGCCGCCGACCCGCCGATCAGCCGCGGCGCGCTCGACTACCCGACGTCCGCATCGACCGCCGAGATCCCCGTGTCCGCGCTTACGCAGGTCGTGCAGTCCTCGGCCAACATCGACGCGATGCGCTCGATGTTTACCAACGCCGATGCCGACACGATGCTGCAGCCGTACAAGGAAGCAGTATTTCGGATGGTCAGCTCGGCGTACCGCGGCGACCCCACAGCCGTGGAGGCCCGCGCCGACGACGTCAACAGCGCGTTGGCCGTGATCCGTGACGACGTGCAGATCGTGCCGCCATCGAATGGCACCTACACGCTGTCTTCGTCCAATGCGCCGCTGCCTTTTACCATCCAAAACAGGCTCGGCGTGCCGGTCAACTACATCATCGGATTGGATGAGGCGCGCTCGTCCGGTGTGAAGGTCGGCAGCACGCAGGTCCTGCAGATACCGCCCAACTCACGCGCCACGGTCAAGGTGCCAACCGTCGTCGAACGGTCCGGCGTCTTTTCAGTCGTCGCCCAGATCCACACGCCGGGAGGCCTGAGCCTGGGGACGGACGTCGTCGTGTCCGTCCGCAGTTCGGTGTACGGCGGAGTCGCACTGGCCGTGACCGGCGCGTCGTTCGCGGTCCTGCTGCTGCTCATCGCCCGGCGCTACGTGATCCGGCGCCGCAACAAGCGCATCCAGCGGGAGGCCGACGCACGGGCGGCGGAAGCATCGCTACTGGAGCAGCCCGACGAGCCGGTACCGTTCGGCGACTACAGCTATCACGTCGACGAGGGTGGTACGACGGCCAGCATCGTGGTGCCTCCCGATCCCGCCAGCCCGACACCTAACGCGAGCCCGCCTCCTAAGATCGACCCGCCCGACGATCCTGATGACACGTCCGGGCTCGACAAGCAGATAGGTAAACCCGAGTGAGCATGTCCGGCGGAATTCTGCGTTCGGCTGGAAGAGTCGCGGTAGGCACCTTGGTGTCGCGGCTGACCGGATTCGTTCGAACCATCGTGCTGGCAGCCGTACTCGGCAACGGCCTGGTCAACGATGCTTACAACAACGCCAACGTGCTGCCCAACCTCGTCTTCGAGCTGCTGCTCGGCGGCGTACTGACCAGCGTCATCATACCGCTTCTAGTGCGCGCGCAACGCGACGCGGCCGAGCGAGGCGGTGACCAGAACGCTTACGCCCAGCGGCTGTTCACGATCGCCGTCATCGGCCTGACCGGGGCATCGATCATCGGCATGGTCCTGGCGCCGCTACTGGTCACCGTGCAGGGTCTCGGACCGGGATCGCTCAACCACAACCTCGCCGCTTTCATGGCCGTGATTCTGCTGCCACAGATGATTTTCTACGGTATCGGTGCGCTGGCCGGTGCCGTGCTCAACACCCGCGACTCCTACAGTGCGCCCGCCTGGGCCCCGGTGGCCAACAACGTGCTCGTCATCATCGTCGGGCTCGGCCTGCTCACAATGACCGCCGGCGGCAAGCCGAGTCTCACCTCGTTCGGTACCGGTCAGGTGCTGTTCCTGTGCATTGGTACGACGCTCGGCATCGTCGTGCAGTCGCTGATCCTCATCCCGGCCTGGCGCAAGGTCGGGTTCACCTGGAAATGGCGCTTCGACTGGCGCGGCGTCGGGCTCGGCGAGCTGCGCAAGCTCGCCACCTGGGTCATCGGCTACGTTCTCGTCGGGCAGATCGGCTTCATCGTTGCGTCCAATGTCGCCAACTACGCGGCGAAACAGTACGGCAACGGCTCGTTCGGCCTCTACAGCCAGTGGACCTACGCCGCGCTGCTGTTCCAGCTGCCATACGGCATCCTCGGCGTCTCCCTACTCACCGCGATCATGCCGAAAATGTCGCACGCCGCTGCCGCCGAGGACTGGGCCGCGGTCAAGGGCTACCTCAGCGACGGCACCCGGCTGACCGGGATCGCGCTGATCCCGATCTCGACGGCGTTCTGGCTGCTTGCCGTACCCCTGACCCTGCTGTTCTTCAGTGCCGGAAACTTCTCACCCGAGGGCGCTCGCTACACCGGACTCACCCTGGCCGCGGCCAGTATCGGTTTGCTGCCGTACGCCGTCACGCTCCTGCAGTTGCGAGTGTTTTTCGCCGCGAAGGACTCGCGCACGCCGACGTTGATCATGGTCGGCATCGTCGCGGTCCGGGTGCTACTCAGTCTTGCCTGCCTCACATTGTCGCCGCGGTACATCGTGATCGGGCTGGCCGTCGTCAACAGCGTCGCCTTTATCGTTGGGGCGATCATCGGCGACGTCGTACTGCGGCGCCGATTTGGCAATCTCGGCTCCAAAAACACGCTGCGACAGCTCGTCCGGATGGGCGTCGCCTCCGTGATCGCGGTCGCGGTGACCGTGCCGGTTTACCTTTGGCTGACCACCAGGCTCACCGGTACGTCGGCCTGGGACCTCGCCGGGTTCACCGGCGTACCTCTGATCGGCGCCTCGAAGGGCGTGATCGTTGTGGTGCTAGGCGTGTCCAGCCTGGTCGGCCTCGTGGTGTATCTGATCGAGGCGTATGCACTGAGGGTGCCCGAGGTGCAACGCCTGTTTGGCGCGCTAGGCCGGCGGCTCCCGTTCTAGATCGCTCGCTGGGTGGGAGCGATTTGGTCGTGACGGTGTGACCGGATCGACCCCACTGCCATCCAGCAGCCGGCACGGCCGGGTCGCGCCCGATCGACGACAGCACGCAGCGGATCCGGCGTAGTGTCGGTAAGCGCGCTCACCTTGCGTTATGCCCGTTGGCTGGCCCAATGGTCACCGGACTATAACTATCTGAAAAACGGTGTGTTTGGTCTGCGAATCACTCCCCGCAGTGAGACGCTTGGCACACGGTATTTAAGAAACACTGCGAAACTCGCGTCACCCGAGGGAGGAGCTGCGCGTCTTGAATAATGTGACCACTTCCCTCTCGCACGACCGCATTCATCCCGCAACCGGGCCAGACGCGGCACAGACTGACGAGCCGCCGCGCCCGAGCGAGGCGAGCCCAGATGCGACGCACGTGTCCGAGGACGAGCACGCTGACGAGCCGCTCGACATCGAGGACGCGCAGTCGACAATCAACGATATTTGCGGGCCGCGCTACAAGCTCAACCGTGCCCTACTCGGCGTACGTAATGCCTCGCGCCAACCCGGTTGGCACGCGTTCCAGGCCCGCGACGAGTTCCTCGGCCGCAGTGTCGTCATACGCCTCGCCTCCGCCAACCGCGAACCGCAGGTCGCGTCGATCAACAACCTCGTCGCCCGCGCTCGGGCCATGGCCAGCGTCAACGAGCACCTCATAAGTCGGACCTACGACGCCGTGGTAAAAGACTCCGCCGTAAAAGACTCCGCCGAGCGGCTCGCCTCCGACCAGTCTCCCCAGGACAAAGACAGCACTCACGCACTGATCGTCAGCAGCTACTTCGAGGGGCCGACGCTCGAGGAGCTGATCGCCGACGACACCCAGGTCGATGCCGGCGCACTTCTCGAATCACTGCACGGCAGGCTTAATGCACTTGACCAAGCCAACCTCAGCCTCGGTGTACTGCGACCCGACCAGATCGTGATGACGGAGGAGGGCCCGGCGATCGCCGCACCGGCCGTCGGGTCGGTCAGCGAAATCGGCCCGACGGACCTGACAGGAGTATGCGATAGCCTCGGTATCGATCCGACGGAGGTTGCGAGCCTGCACGCGTCGGCATCGACCGACGGCGAGGCGAAGGGCACGATGCGCGAATCAGAAATGCGCGGAACCGAGCGGGGTGGTCCGGCTGACCGCGATCCGATCGCCCGCTACGGCGACGACGAGTCGCCGCTGGATGATGACTTCTACGATGACCCGAGTGACACGGGCGACGACGGCAACAATGGCAGTGGCGGGGGCATGGGAAACAGGCAAGACGAGCCGAAACGCAACAAGTTCGTGCTCGCCGCCGCCGTACTCCTGTCGCTGTGTGCGCTCTTAGTGATCGGCTGGTTCGTCGGACTTCTCGTCGGCGGCATCTTCAGTTCCGGCACGCACAACTCGACGGCCGCGGACAAGTCGACCACGTCCAGCTCGGCGCCGCCGACTTCCAAGGCGAACCCACAAACCGGTCAGCCGATCGCGATCGCCGGCGCCAAACTGCTCGACCCACCACCAGGTGACGGGCAGGAAAACCCGGACCGAATCGGTCTCTCGTACGACGGCAACGCGGGCACCACCTGGCCGACGCTGCAATACAAGGGCTCGGCCAACTTCGGAAACCTCAAGCCCGGTGTCGGGATCGTCTACGACCTCGGCAGTGAGCAGACGGTCGGCGCGGTCAAGATCACGACCACGCTGCCGGGCGCGACGGTCGAAATCCGCACCGGCACCGAGGCGCAGGCCTCAAGCCTGGACGCCTACCCGGTCGTCGTACCAAACACCCAGCTGAATGGCGTGACTGAGATCAACCTTCCCGAAGGCACCAAGACGCGCTACGTCGTTGTGTGGATTACCAAGCTCGTCCCGCAAGAAAGCTACTTCCAGGCGTCACTTTCCGAAGTTGCCTTTACGTCGTAGCCTGTCGCTGCACCCGGCATAACCCCAGCCCACGCCCGTACGTCAGACCGCCGCGGCCTAGGCCACGCCCCTGAAACAGTTAGAGTGCTTGAGTGACTTTCGATCAGTTGGAGGACGAGCGTTCCGATAAGGAGCTGCTCGCAGATCACGTTACCGGTGATCAGTTCGCCTTCGAAAAGATCGTGCAACGCCATCGAAACCGGCTGTACGCCGTTGCGCTCCGCACCATGCGAGACCCCGAAGAAGCCTCCGACGCGCTGCAGGACGCGCTGATTTCGGCGTTCCGGGCGGCCGCATCCTTTCGCGCCGAAGCTCAGGTGACGACCTGGCTGCACCGCATCGTCGTCAACGCCTGCCTCGACCGGATCCGTCGTACGAAGGCCCGGCCCACCGCCCCGCTGCCCGAAGAAGGTCCCGGCGAGCCGGTCGACCCGCGAGATGCGGTCGAAGAACGCAATATGTCAATGATCGTCGAAGACGCTTTGATGAAGATCCCCGAGGACCAGCGAGCCGCGATCGTGCTCGTCGACGTACAGGGATATTCCGTCGCAGACGCGGCCAAAGTGCTCGGCGTACCCGAGGGCACCATTAAGAGCAGATGCGCGCGGGGGCGGGCTAAACTGGCCGTCATTCTGGGACATATTCGGAACCCGCAAGACTGATCCTGCGTCCGACTATCGGTTATGACCACGCCCGACTCGGGGAGATTCTGCAAGTACGGCGCTGACCTGCGTCTTAGCCTGCTAAGCCAATTCGAGACGGGCGGTAACCACACATCAGGGGCACGCACTACAAGGAGTTGTCATGACATTTGACGACCGGAACGCCGGACCAGGCGACCCGTCGGCATGCCCAGATGTGGAGACCTTGGCGGACTTTCACGCCGGCGTACTCAATCGAGCAGATCACGCTCGGATCGCGGAAATCGTCGCGACCAACGTGCAAGCTCAGGAGATCATCGCCGCACTGGATGCCACGCAGGCTCAGTTGGCCGCACTTCCGCCGGTACAGATTCCGGCAGACGTCGCGGCCCGAATCGAGCGTGCATTGGCAGCCGAGGCCGGGCGCACCGAGCCCGTCCGTGAACCCGTCCGACACCTACGCGCTTCGCCCCCAGCGCATGGTGCCGTTCGGCCCGCCGTACCCACTCCACATTTGGGCCACCACGCAGCGCCGGCACAGTACGGCGCCGTACCACCTACCGGAGCGTCTATCGGGCGACCGCATAGCGGGCCAGGAGTTGCCGGTCAGCAGGGCCTCGGCGATGTCGTGGACCTCCAGGCGGCGCGGGCCAAACGGACCAGCCGCACCAAGATGCTGCTCGGCGCCGCTGCGGCAGTCATCGTCATAGGCGGTGGCGGCGCGATCGCACTGTCGCAGAGCGGCGGCAGCAACGATAGCAACGTCGCGTCCGGACATTCATCGAAAGCCGCCAATAGTTCGGTCACCGGTAAGGATCTGACCAACGTTGCCGCCAGTGAGGTCACCAACTCGGCCTCGATCGACGGTAACAAGGCGACCTATGGCATTGCCGGTGAGATGTCCAAACCGGACAACCGGCAAAAGTGCATCAGCGAGATCCCGAAGCGCCCCGTTGAGGGGCCAACCGCCGTACAAAAGGGCACATATAACGGTACCGATGCCTACGCGTTCGTCTTTCCGGCCAAGAACGACCAACTGCGGATGATCGTGGTCAAGGCGGACGACTGTGGAATGGTGCTGAAGGACGCCGTGCAGAGCCCGTAAAGCGCCGAATGCTTGCACTGAGCGAGCGGAGCGAGTCGAAATGCTTGTGCGGAGCGAGTCGAAATGCTTCCCCACTTCTTCGCGTGTCCTGGGAATGTGCGCCCTACGATGGGCGTTAGACACCTGTCAGGTCAAAGATCGAAAGTGAGCCAGCATCTCTGTGACTACCGCTAACGCCTCTCCCTCGGCAGACGACGTCCGCAACGTCATCATCATCGGCTCCGGTCCGTCCGGTTACACCGCCGCCATCTACACCGCGCGGGCCGACCTCAAACCTCTGGTCTTCGAAGGAAGTCAGTACGGCGGTGCCCTGATGACGACCACGGAAGTTGAGAACTTCCCCGGTTTCGTCGACGGGATCGATGGCCCCGAATTAATGGAAACCCTTCGTGGCCAGGCGAAACGCTTCGGCGCCGAACTGGTTCCGGACGACGTGACCGCGGTTGATCTCGGGGCCACACCCAAGACCGTCACCGTCGGTGACAAGGTCTACCGGGCGAAGTCAGTGATCATTACGACCGGCTCGAAGTACCGTTATCTGGGCCTGCCGGACGAGGAACGACTCCTCGGCCGAGGCGTCTCGGCCTGTGCGACATGCGACGGGTTCTTCTTCCGCGACATGGACATTGCCGTCGTCGGCGGCGGTGACAGCGCGATGGAGGAGGCCACGTTCTTGACCCGGTTCGCCAAGTCCGTGACGATCATCCACCGCCGTGACGAGTTCCGGGCAAGTCGGATCATGCTCGACCGGGCTCGCGCAAACGAGAAGATCAAGTGGGAACTCAACAAGGAAGTTCTCGCGGTCGAAGGGCAGGATAAAGTCTCCGGCGTACTGCTCAAGGACAACGTCACCGGTGAGGAAAGCCGTATCGCCCTGGGTGGCCTGTTCATCGCGATCGGGCATGACCCACGCAGTGAGCTCTTTACCGGTCAGCTCGACCTCGACCCGGCAGGCTACATCCAGGTCGACCAGCCAAGCACCCGTACCAAGATCGACGGCGTGTTCGCGGCCGGAGATGTCGTAGATCACACGTATCGTCAAGCCATCACGGCCGCCGGCACTGGTTGCCAGGCCGCGATCGATGCCGAACGCTGGTTAACCGAGCACGAGTAGTGCTCGGCGCGTCTGCTTGCAATACTGGTATCGGGCGTCACTGGCGACCCGCTCACCTCGCCCGCGTGGCTTGGGTGGCCCGCGGAATATGTAGCACTCTCGCGTAGTTCAATAGATCAGACGGCGACTACGGTGGTGCGCCGTACCACCGACACCTCGATAAACCACCAACTGACACAGGAGATATCCATGGGAGCAAACAGCAAGACCGTCACCGACCAGTCATTCACCGAGGATGTCCTGCAAAGCGACAAGCCGGTGCTCGTCGACTTCTGGGCTGAATGGTGCGGTCCCTGCAAGAAAGTCGGACCCGTGCTCGAGGAGATCGCCGGTGAAAATCCCGACAAGATCACCGTCGCCAAGCTCAACATCGACGAAAACCCGCAAATCGCGCGTGACTACCAGATCATGTCGATCCCGACCATGACCGTGTTCGTCGGCGGCAAGCCGGTCAAGTCGATTGTGGGCGCCCAGCCGAAGGCTCAGATTCAGTCACAGCTTGCCGAGTGGATCGGATAGTTCTCCACCTGCGGTCGACGTAACCGAAAAAAGATGCCGCCGGAGCTTACTCCGGCGGCATCGCTATTGTTCAGAATCGAATAATCTCAATACCGCATTTTGGGATTGCCACGCCCTCCAAGACCGATCTACCTCACTCCGACTAGCCGACAAACCGCGGCCGGGGACGATCATCTGACGGTATTGTGCTTAGAGCGCCGGCTACCGTCGGCCTATGCCACCTAATCAGCGAGGGGACTTTCTACGTGCAGAGCATTCGACTTGGAGACCGCGGCCCGGCCGTGATCGACATACGGGTGGCTCTGCAAGCACTAGCCCTAATCCCTTCCGGTGAAGCCGCCCTGGACCTCAACGATCCCCACGCGTCGGTCTTCGACGGTGCGTGTGCGCTTGCGGTACGGCAGTTCCAACAGTCCCGCGGACTGCCGGCAACCGGCGATGTTGACGACGACACCTACCGGCAGCTCAACGAGGCTCGCTACAAACTCGGCGACCGGCTACTTCTCTACACGCCCGGCCACATGCTGCGCGGCGATGACGTCGTGACGCTGCAGCAGCGCCTACTGGAGCTCGGCTTCGACGCGGGAAATGCCGACGGTATCTTCGGCGCGAACACCGCGGCCGGTTTGGCGGCGTTTCAACGCGACTGCGGCCTCACACGGGACGCCACCTGCGGCCCACAGACCCTTAGGGCGCTCGAACGGCTCGGGCCTAAGGTAGTCGGGGGCTCGGCCATCCGACTGCGTTCTCAGGTCCATCGGATGGCCTCCGGACCCGCACTCGTCGGCAAACGCATCGTCCTCGACGCCCCGAGCGTGAACGACTGGTCGGACCGACCCATCGACGGCCTCACCGAAGCCCACATCGCGTGGGATCTCGCCGCTCGAATCGAAGGTCGGCTCTCGGTCATGGGGGCGACCGCGATCCTGACACACGCGCCCAACGAGTCCCGCACGCCCGCGCAGCGCGCGAGCATAGCCAACGAGGTGCAGGCCGATCTATTCATCAGCTTGCATATCAATCGAGACCCCAATCCACATGCGCGCGGGCTGGCGACCTTCTTCTACGGCACGTCGAATGGCACGTCCCACGTTGGTGAGGAGTTTGCCGCCCTCCTGCACCGTGAACTATGCGCGCGCGTCGACGTTGTCGATCTCGCTACCCATCCGCAGAGCTCCGAGCTACTACGGCTCACTTCCATGCCCGCCGTACGGGTCGAGCTCGGTTACTTGACCAACGAGTCCGACCGGGCACTACTCTCCGACCCCGATGGCCGGGACACACTGGCCGAAGGCGCGCTGGCGGCCATACAGCGGTTCTACCTCATCGCCGACAACGACGTACCAACCGGCACGTGGCATTTCCCGCCCGAGCTGTACGACTCGCTACCTTCGTGACCCTGTTCTAGCCGGCACGGTAGCGGTCAGGTCTCACTCGGCGACGCTGGTGTCCGATCCGTCGCTTTCACGTTGCGTCGCTAGCTTGGGCGCCATAATGGCAACAATTCGCTCAAGGTCATCGATTGAGGCAAATTCGACGACAATCTTGCCTTTACTGCGGCCCAACTGGACGATTGCCCGAGTATCGAAGTGATCCGATAGATTTTCGGCCAGCGTCCGCAGAGCGGGCGCGGTGATTTGCTTGCGACGAGTCGCCCGCTTCTTGGGCTGATCTTCGGTCGCTAGCGAGACGGCCTCCTCGGTGGCCCGGACCGACATCCCCTCGGCGACGACGCGCGTGGCGAGCGCCTCCTGTTTTTCTGAACCCTCGAGCCCGAGGATCGCGCGCGCGTGACCGTATGACAGCACGCCCGCCGCGACTCTCTGCTGAACTCGGGGCGGCAGCTTCATCAGCCGGAGCATATTGCTGATCTGCGAGCGGCTCCGCTTGATTCGATGCGCGAGTTCTTCGTGTGTGACATCGAATTCCTCGATCAACTGCTGGTAGGCCGCCGCCTCTTCGAGCGGGTTGAGCTGAACGCGATGAATGTTCTCCAGCAGGGCGTCACGCAGCATCGCGTCATCTTCGGTCTGCCGAACTATCGCAGGGATGGTTTCCACGCCGGCGAGCTTTGCCGCACGCAGACGCCGTTCACCCATGACGAGCTCGTAGGTACCTTCGTCGGGGCCGGGCCGCACGACGATTGGCTGCAGCAGTCCAAAGTCCTTGATCGATGCGGACAGCTCCGACAAGTTCTCTTCGTCGAATACCATGCGCGGGTTCTTCGAGTTCGGGAGAATCGCCTCGGGTGCAAGCTCAAGCAGAATGGCGACCCCGTCGAAAGCGTTAGATTCGGCTTCCGCTGGCTGCTCCCGCTCGACGGGCTCAGTCCGAGCCGACGCACCTTCGTCGTCAGTCGAGGCCGTTTCACGTGAAACATCGTTATCCACAGACGGATTTTCTATGTGGACAACCTCGCCGTTCTGATCTTGACCTGCGGGTTCTGCATAAACGTTATCAACAGGCGAGTCTTCGGCAGCCTCCGTCGTGTCCGTGTCGACAGTCTCCTTCGACGCCGTGTCCGCGGCAGCCGACTCCGAGAGAGGCTGGGTCAACGCGGGGATCGCCATCGATTTCGCCATGTCTGTGTCGGCCGGATCAACCTTCGGCGGGTTGTCCAACGCGTTCCAGAAATGGCCGCGCCCGGCTGAGTTGCCGAGCGGGTTAGACGGAATCAGTGCCCCCAACCCGCGGCCCAGCCCGCCTTTGCGGGTTGCCGACTGTGTCGACTCGGGAGACTTCTCGTCACTCATACGCAGACCTCGGCTCAAGAAAACTACTGGTAATGACTACACGGGATCTGTCATGGAAATCCCGAACTGGCGATCGCACTATTCGATACCGGACTTGGGGTCGCGTGTTGACAGTTCCCGCGCGGCATCCAGATAGCTCAACGCTCCACGTGAAGAAGGATCGTACGTCATGACCGACTGTCGATAACTCGGTGCCTCCGAGACCTTCACGCTACGCGGAATGATGGTGGTCATGACCGTGTCTCCGAAGTGATCACGCACCTCCTGGGCGACTTGACCTGCGAGTTTGGTCCGCGCGTCATACATAGTGAGTAGCATCGTGGACACTACGATCGACGGGTTTACGTACCCCCGAATAAGCTCGATCGTCTCGAGGAGCTGGCCCAGGCCCTCAAGGGCGTAGTACTCGCACTGGATCGGGATAAGCACTTCACCGGCGGCGGCGAGCGCGTTAACGGTCAGGAGCCCGAGCGACGGCGGGCAGTCGATAAAAACGTAGTCAACGCGGTCCTCGCCGCTACGCGCCTGTACGTAGGCATCAATGGCCCTACGCAACCGGAACTCGCGTCCCACTACCACTCCGGCCAGTTCGACTTCCGCACCGGCAAGATCGCTGGTCGCCGGCACGCAGACGAGTCGCCCTGCCGGCACACCCGGAATCTCAACATCCGCCCCAACCGCGTGAAGTTGTGCGTTGCCGGTAATCACGTCGTAGGTTGACGGTGTCCCGTTAGGGTGGTCGATTCCGAGTCCGGTGCTCGCATTCCCTTGCGGATCGAGATCGATGACTAGCACGCGCGCACCGCGCATCGCCAGCGCGACGGCTATGTTCACCGTCGTGGTTGTTTTCCCGACTCCACCTTTTTGGTTGGAGACCGTCATGATCCGGGTCTTGGCCGGCCGCGGCAGCATCTCCTGCTCCGGGGTCTGTCGTCCCATGGGCAACAATGTTTCACGTGAAACGGACTCCGGAGCGATCGCATCGCGTTCGGCCGACTCGGTCACCGCGCTAACGGATTCGCTATGGCCCGGTCTCGCAGGCGTCACCGTTGTATGGGTCGCGCCGTCCAATGCCGCCGCGGCAGCGAATGGCGGGGAGTCCTGCTGCGCGACAGTCTCGGCCGAGCCAATCGGTGATTCCGGCGATCCATCGGCCTCCGCCGACTCTTGCCCACGCGCTGTTGGTACCGCCTCCATCACGGTTTCACGTGAAACGTCGGGGTGATCGGCTTCATCAATCACCGAACACGCCGGCGCAACATTCGCACCGACGGTATCGGCGAGTGTCGACCCGGGCTCGTAACCTGCCGTCGGGTAGCCTACGGCCGCCGACTGCGTCGGCTCGCCACTCATAGCGTGGGCTCCGGTTTCACGTGAAACGATGGCTTGCGAGTCACGGGCGCTGTCGATCGGGGTCGTAACCTCTTGACCGGCTGCACAGAACGTGGATGTCTCTGTATTAGGCGGTGCCACGGCGTGCGCACCGTTCACTTCTTGCGCGGCCGGGCTCGAGACGGCCGCGGGGCCAACGTCGGGGGGTACGGTGCGGTCTGACAAATGAGTAGTTTCCGTTTCACGTGAAACCTGTGCGCTGGGGCCGTCCGCGGCAAGGGCATCCGACCCGACCACCTGCTCGCGAGGAATGGATTCGGCGAGCTCTCCCACAGATGCGGTTTGCTGCACCTCGGCCGCAGCGCGATCTGACTTGCCTGGTGAGGGAATTTCGGTGGGCCCGGCAGTACCGTCCACCACAGTGTCACCCGAGCCACCGCCGTCGTAAGTATCAGTCTGCACCTGCTGCGCCGAGGCACTATGGCCCGAAGCACTCTGCGGCAACACGATGTCTACCGCTGGCGTACCAGGCTCGCTGGTGATGATCTCGCCATCCAAGCCCACTATCGCCGTCGCCACGGTCTCTCGTCCCACACT
>CAJDTT010000054.1_pt1 | contig 18222 bp, 14 predicted proteins | sample 7389841 | NCBI WGS metagenome assembly CAJDTT01 (sample SAMEA7055655, study PRJEB34461) | soil metagenome | biome: terrestrial ecosystem; feature: Peninsula; material: soil | place: Antarctica | collected 2016
CGTACCGGCGCCGGACGAGGTGCGACTCGCGGTACCCAAGGCCTATATTGCCTTGGCTCCGGGGCATGAAGCGAGCGAGGAGACTGCCCACAGCATCCTCAAATATGCTCGCGAGCACCTTGCGCCGTACCAACGAGTACGCCGGATCGAGTTCTACGAGCTACCGAAGACGATCTCCGGAAAGATCCGCCGCATTGAGCTCCGGACCCGCGAGGCGGATGGCCCGCCGGCCTCGGGCGAGTGGCGAGACGATCAGTTCCCGGATCTACGCGGCAGCAAGTAGCCGCACTACGCGTCGGCACTACTGGCCAGTTTGTCGATCGCATCGACGATCTGCGGCCACGCGCCTTGTGGAAGGTCGTGGCTCATTCCATCTACAAGTAGCAGTTCAGATCCCTGGATCGCCGCGGCGGTGGCCTTCCCACCGCTGACGTTGACCAGTGCGTCGGCCGCACCGTGCACCACGAGCGATGGCACCTTTACCGACTTGAGTTTCTCGGTACGGTCTCCGCTGGCCTGAATCGCGACCAACTGCCGCGCGCCGCCGACAGGGTCAAATGCTCGGTCAAACGCGAGTGCTGCCCGCTCCTTAATGATGTCGTCGTCGCGGTCGAATCCCGGCGACCCAATGACCTTCGCCGATTCCACGGCTCGCGCGATCGCGCCTTCGCGGTCGGTGGCCGGCGGCGCGAGCAGCACAGCCATCGCCTCCGGGCTCGGGCGGCCTACCGCGCGATCACCCGTCGTCGACATGATCGAGGTCATGCTGCGCAGCCGATGGGAGTGTTCGATCGCCATGCACTGCACGATCATTCCGCCCATCGACGCACCCACCACATGGGCGGTGCGGATGTCGAGGGCGTCAAGTAGGCCGACCGCGTCGCGCGCCATATCGGATAGCGTGTACGCCGCGCTCGAGTAGTCACCGGCCATCGCCTTGGCGACGTCCGGCGCTGGCCCGCCCACCAGGTGCGTGGACAGGCCTACGTCGCGGTTGTCGAACCGGATGACGCGGTATCCCCGCGTGGCAAGCTGAGCACAAAACTCGTCCGGCCAGGCGATCATCTGAGCACCGAGGCCCATCACCAACAGCATGGGCGGATCGGCGTGGTCTCCGAAGGACTCATATGCGAGCGCGATCGTCTCACTGACCTGGGCGCGCTGGAACTCGTTGTTCATAGAAACTAACCTTCCGCAGTGACGGCTCGAACCGGCTTACTCACAGGCGCCCGGGACCGGCGCGAGTCGCGGGCGAACCCAGCCTAGCGGTTAGGGAGTCAGGGTCGCGGTCGGTGAGGCTGCACTCGGCGCCTTCGGAGGTGTGCTCGGAACCTTCGGCGATGTGCTCGTCGGGCCCGAGGGCTTGGTGGGAAGTATCGAAGGCTTAACCGGCGGGTCAGATACCGGGGTACCCGGCGCGGGCGAGCTCGGCGGATCGGCGGCCGATGAAGAGTCACTCGTCGAGCCGGTTAAGGGTGCTGACTCGACGGGAGACGTTGTCGTCGAAGTACTCGGGGGCAGTGTGGGCAGCGCGGCCGACGGCGGGCCGAGGGGCGGTGGCGTGGCCGCAGACGGTGGCGCGGGCGTAGGCGCCGGCGTCGCGGGCAGTGAGCCCGTGGACGGACCCGTCGTGACGGTCGCTGCCGGATCGGCGCCAGTGGGTGGTGTCTGAGGTCGTGAGATTCCGGGCTGGTTTGCCATGTAGTCGGCATAGATCGCGAGCACATTCGCGACGTACCAATCCGCGTGGTTGTAGGAGAACGCGGCGGCCGAGCGGCCGGCCTCGGTCCCGAGGTCTCGCCCGGCCTGGCACACATAACTGGCTGCTGCCGAAGCGGCGTCGTCGATGTCCTGCGGGTCGCCTCCATTGCCGAACGCCGCCCACGTGCTGGGGATGAACTGCATCGGTCCCAGGGCCCGAGCGGGCCGCCCGTCCGCGCTCAGAACCGAGCCGACGACACCGGCTCGACTCCCGTCAAGCGCCGGCCCGTAGATCGCCGGCGATACGACCCCGTCCGCGCCAACGGCACTCCCGTGGCTCTGTCCGTGATGCGACTCGATTTCGCCTAAAGCAGCGAGGAACTGCCACTGAAGATGACAGTTCGGGTAGGTGACCGCGGCCGTCGTGGCGGCGGTCATATAGGCAAGGAGCGCCCGGGCCGGGATCGCGGTGGCGGCGACCGTTGCCTGCACGTGCGCGTCATCGTTCGGCGCGAGTGTAGGCGGCGTCGGCGGGGCCGGCTGCGGGACGGGCGGCACCGGCGGAACCGTGATAGCGATCGGGTCGGTCGATTGTGGCGGTGGATCCGTGGGGCGCGGGGTCACTGTCTCAGTCATCGATGGCGCACTCGTGCGTGCCGCGAGTGGAGGTGCGGTGCGCTGCCACCAATCTGCGGTGGCACCGACCATTGGCACCACCAGCACAGCAAGAGATACCGCGCACACGGTTGGCACGCGAAACGGATGGCGGGTTGCCTCAGCGTGCTGTGCGCAGTAAAAGTAACCCACGAGAACAACCTTCTACAAGGAATTGGTTAATCACGTGTTCCCCCATCTGGACGACAACCGCCACAAGAATGCCCCCCGGCATAGGTCGAGTGTAGTCAAGGAACGCGCCATCGGATAGCCACCTGAGAGCGGTGCGGATTCTTGACACGAGATCCTCGGGCTGCATGCCTACCAAGATGACATGGACGCGCTAAGTCATCTGCATTACGTTGAGGCAGAAGGAGTTGATCTAGCGTGTCTGAGCAAGCCCAGCATCATCGCCCACTCATCGACCGTACGGTGGCCACCGTTCTCCAGGAGGTCGCATCACGCACTCCAGATAAGCTGGCCGTCCGCGACGAGACCCAGACCTATACGTACGCCGAACTGATCGCCGCCGCTGCCCGCTTGGGCGGTGGGTACCGCCAGGTCGGGGTCGTGCGCCAGGACCGAGTCTTGCTCATGCTCGATAACCACTGCGACTATGTCGTCGCCTGGCTGGGGCTCAGCCTCATGGCCGCAGTCGAAGTGCCGATCAATACCGCGTACAAGGAGAGTCTGCTCAGCTACCTCATCAATGACTCCCGGGCTGCGACAATCGTGATCGACGAGGCCTACCTCGATCGGCTCAAGTCCGTTGTCGCCGATCTGGAGCACTTGACAACCGTCATCGTCCGGGGCGACCTCGCGAAAGCCGACCTGCCCGGCCTCTCCGTCGTCGGATTCGAAAAGCTACGCACCGCCGAACCCATCGAAATCGAGCACACCGATCCTTGGGATCTCATCGCGGTCATGTATACCTCTGGTACCACCGGACCGTCCAAAGGCGTTCTGGTCACCCACGGTCACGCCTACAGCTACTGCACACCGCACTACTGGAATGCCGCGGCGCCCGACGACGTCACTCTTGTTGCCCTGCCGCTGTTCCACGTCGGCGGGCAATGGGCCGGCGTCTACAACGCCTTGATAGCAGGCGCCTCCGCTGTCATCGTGCCGCGGTTCAGCGCGACGACGTACTGGGATGACGTACGCCGTTTCGGCTGCACCTTCACCTTGATCTTGGGCGCGATGGCCACATTTCTCTACGGCCAGCCGCCCGACCGAACGGACAACGACAACCCGATGCAGCGAGCCATCGTCGTACCGGTGCTACCTGAGGTCCGCGAGTTCGAGAAGCGTTTCGGGCTCCTGGTCGGTACGGCGTACGGCATGACCGAGACGGCCAGCGTGATCCTCGCGCCCTATGGTGAGGCGATCCCAGCCGGCTGCGGATGGGTGCGCGAGGACTACGAGGCACGGATCGTCGACGCGAACGACATGGAGGTCGAACGCGGTGCCGTCGGTGAGCTGGTGCTTAGGCCGCGAGAACCGTGGTCGATCATGGCGGGCTATCTCAACAAGCCCGAGGCGACGGCGCAGACCTGGCGCAACTTGTGGTTCCACACCGGCGACGCCTTCCGTCAAGATGAGAACGACCAGTACTACTTCGTCGATCGCACCAAAGACGCGATTCGGCGGCGAGGCGAAAACGTGTCGTCGTTCGAGGTGGAGTCGCAGATCGTTGGGTTGGACGAGGTATTCGAGTGCGCGGTCATCGGCGTGGCCAGCGAACACACCGAGCAGGAGATCAAGGTGGTCGTCGTACCGCAGCCGGGGGCGAGGATCGACCCGGCGAAGCTTGTCACCGAGCTCGCCGCGAAACTCCCCTATTTCATGGTTCCACGCTACGTCGAGGTTGTCGACGAGCTACCCAAAACCCCCACCCAGAAAATCCGCAAGCAAGTGCTCCGCGACGAGGGCGTCAATTCGACGACCTGGGATCGGGTGACCGCCGGAATTGAGATCACCCGTGACAGCTAGCAACAACGACGGCGCACCGGAACGTTCGGCGTACGAGACAGTCCAGGACGCTCGCGCCCGGCTCATGGACGCCAACCGCGAGGACGCTGTCCAGCGTCAGCATGCGCTGGGCAAGTTGACCGCGCGCGAACGGATTGATGAGCTCACCGACGAGGGCACGTTCCGTGAGATCGGCGCGCTGGTGCGGCCCGATCGCCGCTTCCCGGACGCCCGGTCCGATGATGCGCACGCGGACGGAGTGGTAGTGGGTACCGCGACCGTCAACGGCCGGACGATTGGGATACTTTCCTTTGACTTCACCGTTCTTGGTGGAAGCAACGGTACCGTCGGCGGCGAGAAGGTTGACCGCCAGGCGCGACTGTGTCTGGAACACGGCTATCCCCTGGTCATGATGCTCGACGGTGGCGGGCACCGCATCCAAGAGGGTCTGGACAGCCGCCACTTCGCGCGTGGCTTCCAGTTCTTTCAGCTGCAGTCACAGCTATCTGGCTGGGTACCGATCGTCGCGTTGATGATGGGGCCGGGCTTCGCCGGGCCGTCCAACTTCGCGGCCATGGCCGACCTCGTCGTGATGGTCGACAAGACTTCCACGATGGGTATCGCCGGACCTGCTTTGGTGAAGGCCGGCACGGGAGAGGACGCCACGAAAGACGAGCTCGGTGGTCCCGCGATCCAGGCCGATCGTGAGGGCATCGCCGACATCGTGGCCGCCGACGACAAGTCGGCATTACAGACTGTGCGCGACTTCCTCGGCTACTTCCCCAACAACTCCACCGAGCCCGTACCGGTCGCCGACTGCACCGATCCGGCCGGCCGACGGACCGAACAGCTCGCGGAACTCGTACCGCCCAACCCGCGGCGTGCCTACGACGTCCGCGTGATCATCGACGCCATCGCCGATGACGGTAACGTCCTCACACTCAAGCCGCGGTTCGCGCGCAACGTCTTCACCGGGCTCGCTCGACTCGATGGACGGCCAGTCGGACTCATCGCCAACCAGCCCAATCATATGGGTGGCACCCTCGACGCCGACGCCTGCGACAAGATGGCACACCTGATCTCGATGTGCGACGCGTTCGGCTTACCGCTGATCTACTTTATCGACGTACCAGGGTTTCTCGTCGGTCCGAGCGCCGAACGCACCGGTCTCGCCCGACGCAGCGGCAAGCTCCTGTTCGAGCTCGGTCGAGCCACGGTGCCGAGGTTGTCGGTCGTTCTACGGAAGGGCTACGGTCTGGCCTATATTGCGATGAACGGCGGTCGGAGCTTCGAGGCGGACCTCTGCATTGCCTGGCCAACGGCAGAGATCTGCGCGATGTCGGTCGAGGGCGCGGTCGACGTCGCATACGCCAGGAAGGTCGCAGCAGCAGACGATCCCGAGCTCGCGCGCAAGAGGATGATCGCCGAGTTTCGCACCCAGCTCGGCCCGCTGTACGCCGCGGAGGGATTCGGGATCGATGACGTGATCGACCCTCCGGACACGCGCGCCGTACTCATCGACGCGCTACGCCGATCAGCTCGCCGTCATCGCGATGTGGCGCCGCCGCGGATTCACCCGGTTACCCCGATCTAACGACGTATCCGCTAGGGGGTGAAGCCGTCCAGCTTCGACAACACTTGAAGCATGACTTCATCGGCGCCGCCACCGATCGAGGTGAGTCGGCCATCGCGGAAGAAGCGGGACGTCCAGTTCTCTTCCATGTAACCCATGCCGCCGTGGAACTGCAGGCACATATCGGCAACGTCGCGCGACAACCGACCTACCTGAAGCTTGCCGATCGTCGCCTGGCGCGTGGTGTCCTTGCCGGCCATGTAGTCCTCGGCCATCTTCAGGTTGTAGACACGGAGCATGTCTACCTGCGCGCTCAGTTCGGTTAGCTTGTAGGCGATGTACTGGTTCGCGATGAGCGGTTTGCCGTTGACGATCCGGATCCGTAGGTAGTCACGAGTCCGGTCCAAGGCATCCTGCATCGACCCGACCTTGCCGTAGCAGGCAAACATTCGCTCGACGACGAACTGGCTCATCTGCTGCTGAAAACCCCGACCCTCTTCGCCGATGGTGTTGCTGATCGGGATTCTCATATCTTCGAATCGCAGCTCCGCGGTATCCGACGAGCGCATACCGAGCTTGTCGAGCTTGCGGGCCACCGAGAATCCCTCGGTGTCGGTATCGATGATGATCTGCGACATCCCGCGGTAACCGCCCTGGTCAGAGGTGCGCGCCAGCAGGCACATCCAGTCGGCTTGGGTCCCGTTGGTGATGTAGATCTTGCTGCCGTTGATGACCCAGTCATCGCCGTCCTTCACCGCCTTGGTCTTCAGCGACGCGACATCCGAGCCGGCATCCGGTTCGGTCACTGCGATCGAGGTGACGACGTCGCCGGCAAGCGCGGGCTCGAGGTACTTCTTCTTCAGCTCGTGTGTGCCGTACCTTTGCAACGATGGTGTCGCCATCATCATCTGGACGCCGATAGCCATCGATACCCCGCCCGATCCACACCGACCAAGCTCTTCGGCTGCGATCATCATGTAGAGATGATCGGCGCCCTGCCCGCCGTACGCAGGGTCGAACTCGACGCCGAGGACCCCAAGGTCACCGAGCTTCTTGAACAGCTCGTGCAGCGGTATCTCGCCGTCGGCCTCCCATTTGTCAACGTGCGGTTCGATCTCGTGAGCCACGAAATCCCGCAACATCGCGCGGAAGGCGTCGTGTTCCTTGCTGAACTGCATGGGATCTCATTTCGATAGTGGTCGTGTTGGCAGGTGTTCTGCGCTCAACATATCCCGCGGCAGATCGCGCCGCGCGAGGCCCCGTTGGGTCGACTACTCGAAGGCGATGACCACCTTGACGTCATCCGATCGGGCAGTAAACGCGTCTTGGAAATTCTCGATCGGTACTCGACGGGAGATCAGTCTGGCGAGCCAGGCCGGGTCAGCCTTGGCAAGATCGCGGGCGGCATCAGCGTAGTGCTTGAGGTTGGCATTGACCGAGCCGACAATCACATCGTTTTCCAGCACGATCGACCTGTTGACGGAACCGGCGTCGATCGTGAGTGCCCGTCCGGCGGACGAAACGCCCGTGAGACAGACGATTCCGTACGACGCGGTACCGGACATCGCGCCGAAGACAAGCTCACCAACCCCGGTCGCTTCGATCACGACGTCGGGGTTGATTTTCTTGGTGACCTCGTCGATTGAGCCGTGGTGGTACGTCGCGCCGAGGTCGCGGACAAGCTGCGGCTTAGGCCCGTCGGTGACCACGTCCAGCACGTGCACGTCCAGGCCGCGCTGTGTCCCGAGCATCGCGGCCAGCAGGCCAATCGGTCCGGCGCCGGTGACCAGCACTGACTTCGGCTCGAACCATGCTCGCGCGCCGATCTGTTCCACCTGGTCCCAGGCTTTAGCCACGACGGTCGTGGGCTCCATCAGTACGCCGACCTCTGCGAGCTTGGGGTCGAGCCGCACGGCGTAGTCCGCCTCGACGGTCCACACTTCCCTGCCGTAGCCGTCGATCTGCTTGATTCCGCGTTCGGTGTACTCGCCGTTGCGACACATGTCGAACTGACCGTGCGCACACGCCCCGCAGGGCACCGGATCGGGGCGCCGTACGACGCCCACGACGAGGTCGCCTTTGCTGAAGTCACTGCCTTCCGGAGCGGTACGCACTCGCCCGAGCGACTCGTGGCCGATGACTAGCCGCTCCTGACCGGGCGGCGCCCAGCCGTACTCGCCGGCGACGATCTCTTTGTCCGTCCCACATACGCCGACCGCGATCGCATCGACGAGGAGCTCGCCGTCACCGGCCACCGGTTCGTCGAGGTCGACCAGCTCCATCGAGTCCGCTTTGCCTGGTACGACGGTAAGAGCACGCATTATTTACTCCTCGATAAGTTGGCTGGACCGGGTCGCTCACTAAGCTTCTGGGCACAGTTCACAAGTCCGACGTGACTGTATGCCTGTGGGGTGTTGCCGAGTTGGCGTCGGGCCGACGCGTCATACTCCTCGCTGATCAGCCCGACGTCGTTGCGCAGACTAAGAAGCCGTTTGAAGCGCGCCTCGGCCTCGTCCCACTCACCGATGCCGCATAGCGCGTTGACCATCCAGAAGCTACAGGCCACGAACGACCCCTCCTCGCCTGGAAGCCCATCGGCGCCGCCGTCCGCGCGGGGGTCGTATCGCAGCGTGAAACCGGCCTGCGACAGATCACGGTCGATCGCCTTCACGGTGCCGACAACCCGCTCATCGGTGTACGGCAGGAAGCCGACCTGTGGGATCAGCAGGAGCGCCGCGTCGAGTCCCTGCGAACCGTAGAACTGGGTAAAAGTACCGCGATCAGCATCGAACCCCTTTGTCGTAACCTCGTCGTGGATTGCCTGCCGAGTGTGTCGCCACTGGTCGACCGGACCGTCAAGCCCGAACCGCTCGACTGCCTGCACGGCCCGGTCCATACCGACCCAAGCCATGACCTTGGAGTGCACATACGGTCGCTCCGGGCCGCGGCTCTCCCACAGTCCGCTGTCATTGTTGGTCCAGTTGGACTCCAGGTAGTCCAGTAGTGCTAGCTGTAGATCCCAGGCGTGGTCGTCGGCGGTGAGTCCTCGCTCTCGTGCGAGGTGCAGGCTATCGAGGACCTCGCCCCATACGTCTAGTTGCAACTGTTCAGAGGCCGCGTTACCGATCCGCACCGGGCTAGACCCCTCGTAGCCGCTCAGCCACGGCACTTCGTATTCGGTGAGCCGGCGAGTGCCGTCGATCGCGTACATGATCTGCAGGTCGGCAGGGTCACCGGCGATGGCCCGGAGTAGCCATTCGCGCCAGGCATTTGCCTCCGCGCGGTATCCGGTGTCCAGCAACGCGCGCAACGTGAACGTCGCATCTCGCAGCCAGCAGTAGCGATAGTCCCAGTTACGTGGTCCCCCGATCTGCTCGGGAAGGGAAGTGGTCGCGGCGGCCACCAATCCGCCGGTGGGCGTGTAGGTCATCGCCTTGAGTATGACGAGGGAGTTGCGAATCTCCTCGGCCCAAGGTCCCTCGACCTCGGCATGGGAGACCCAGTCGGTCCAGTAAGTCTCTGTCACGACCAATGCCCGTTCCGCGTCCGTCACGCGCGTGCGCGGCGCATGAGACGGTGCGTAGGTGAGCACGAAGGGCACCCGGTCGCCGGCCGAAACCGTGAACGCCGCCGTCGTCTGCATGTTTGCGCCCACGAGATCGACGGGCGTGCGAAGCCACACTGCATCCGGTCCGGCGATCGCCTCAAGCATCCCATCGCGGTGGCGTACCCACGGCACGATACTTCCGTAGTCAAAACGCAGCACCAGGTCCATATGCATCGCCACGGTGCCGCTGATCCCCTCAACAATCCGAACGACATCTGCGATGTTGTCGCGTGGTGGCATGAAGTCGATGACCCGAACAGAGCCCTCTGGGGTGTCCCAAACGGACTCCAGGATGAGCGAGTGCCCTCGATACTGCCGACTGCTGCAGTTGCCACCGCCGGCAGGCGCTATCTTCCAACGCCCGTCGCTATCGCCGCCAAGCATCGCGGCAAAGCAAGCGGCAGAGTCGAATCGTGGAAGGCACAACCAGTCGATCGAACCGTTCTTGCCGACCATCGCCGCGGTATGTAGATCACCTATGAGTGCGTAGTCCTCGATCCGCTGTGGCAATTCGGGCCTCCCATGTCGCTTAACTGATCGTTAGGCTGTCATGCGGAGGATATCGCTACTGCCGCGATTTTGGGCGCAACGTCAGTTGGCAAGCGCCGGGTTCGGAAAACGCGGCGAGTGCGGTCTCCTCACCGTTCGCGCCATATTCTTCGATAGCTCCGCGGATGATTCCCAGATGTACGCCGCAGACGATGTCCGGGTTCTTCTTTGCTGCATCAAGCAAGGGACAGGTCGTCAGCCGCACATAGCTTCCCCGCGAAGCCGGCTCCGGCGCGAATCTGAGCGAATTCAGCATTTCCAGCGTCGCGCGGCGGATCCGCGGTACGGTCGCGCGGCCGTCCAGTGGCCTGGCGCGCGCGAGTTCCTTGCCCCACTCCTGTCCGGCGCGGATCGCCTCGTCTCTCGGGCGACTGCTGGTACGGGCGATCTGCGCGGCCAGCGCCGATGCAAGACCGGCGTACTCCGAGACATGGCGGCCCGGGTCCGGACCCGCGCTGGCGTAGAGCCATGCCGGGCGGCCCCTGCCCACTGCCGCCGCCCTGGTACGTCGTACGTAGCCGAGCTCCACCAGCGCATCGGCGTGCTCACGCACTGTGTTCGGGTGCTGCCCCAGATCCGCCGATAGCTCCACGATCGTGGCCGGCTCGTCGCGGCCGTCGAGCAGCTTCATGAGGGCGGCACGCGGCGCAGACAACGTGGCAAGGAACGGCCTGTCCGTCGGCACTCGAGCAGGCCCGAGGTCAGCGGTTTTGGCAGTTCTGCGAGCCTGGTTTATTTTCACGGGCTTGAGTGTAATAAAGTATTGGCTGCAACGCTACCGAAGCACGCCGGAAGTCGAACCGTCTTCCCGCACCCTGAGCCGGAGGTTCGCCATGAGCGACGTCAACATCACCTCGAACGAGTCCGATTCCAGCGCCCTGACGGCGATCGAGCAGCAGCACGCAGAAATGAGCGGATCCCTGGGAGCGCACGTAGCCGCGCTGCTTGGCGCCGTGGCCGCCGGTGACCAGAGCGCCGCTCAGGCGGCCCGATCGACCGCAGTGTCGTGGAATCAGCTGAACCTCGTCGCGTATCTCGACGCCGAGGAGAAGGTTCTCTATCCGACCGCCAACGGCAGACCGGAGGCACGGTTGCTCGTCGAGGCGCTGCGCGCCGACCACGAGACCATCAAGGGTTTGGTCAGCGAGCTCGCGCAGGCGCCGGACGGAGTGCGTGCAGTGGCCGCGGCAACGGCACTGCGGGTCGCCGCAGACGGACATCTCGCAAAACAGGACAAGCAGTTGCTGCCGCTCCTTGCCGCCGCGTCCGACGTCTCGCTAAGCGATCTTCACTCCAAGCTTGACGCCGCGGCAGGCGTCGCCACCCCAGCAACCACGACCACGGGCGACGATCATCATGCCGATGGTCACGACTGCACTTGTGGCGAGACCGACGACCAGGGCTACCCCGAACTCGACGCCCGCGTCGTACCCCATGCGATCCGGCACGCCACCGTATTCGGCGCGCTTGACGCGGTCCGTCCGGGCAAGGGACTCATCCTGGTAGCGCCGCACGATCCGCTGCCGCTGCTTGCTCAGCTCGAACGGCGCTCCCCTGGGGTTTTCGACGTCAGCTATGTCGAGCGCGGACCGGAAGCCTGGCGCCTCGCGATCGTCCGCAACTAGCCATCGCCCACAGCTAGTCATCGAACAAGTCATGTCGATCGGCCGGGTTGGCTAACCCGGCCGATCCTCGACAACACCCGCCGCGACGCGGGTCCTGCGATTCGCGTGCACGGACCAGCGACCGACCCACCGGCCAAGCGCGAGACAGGTGCCGGCGCTGAGCACGCCGATGGCGATGACCCCACCAGCCAGCGAACCGAGCGACGCGCCGGCGGAGATGATTAGCGGTCCGCTGGCATTACCGATGTCGATCTCGAGGCGCCAGACGCCCAGGAACTGGGAGCGCTCACCTGGCGGTGCGACATCGGCCCCGAGGGTCATCAGGATCCCCGAGCCCAGCCCGTTGCCGACCCCCAGCAGCACGGCGACCAGGCCGACGGTAAGGACACTGTGCGTCAGCGGCAGTAACAACATGCTGAGTCCCATGATCGCCATCGATGGAATAGCCACCCACAGCCGTCCAGCTACGTCCATGATCTTGCCGGCCGGGTAGAACAGCAGCATGTCGACGGCGCCGCACAGCCCGTATATCAGGCTGGTCGTGGCGGGCGAGAGCCCAAGATGTTCTGTCCACAGTGGCAGGACGGTCTGTCGCGCGCCGCGGACGGAACCGACCAGCAATACGGCGAACCCGAGCGTCGTAAGTACCGGTACGTGTTCACGAATTACCGCCCGAATGGACCGTCGTGAGGCGGCCTCCCGGGCGCGCAAGTGTTCGGCGCCGGCCAGGTCCGGAACGGCGAGCACGATAGTGCCGGCGATGATCGAGGTGGCGACCCCCACCCAGAATGCGTTCGACCCGGTGCCGCCGTGAATAACCAGGGCACCAATGAAAGGTCCGAGGAACTGGCCGATCCGGGCCACGCCGCCCAACGTCGACAACGCACGTGCCCGAAGATGCGTCGGCGTGACCTCGGCGAGGTATGACTGTCGGGCTAGTCCGAACGTCGCGTTGGCCGCGCCGACGGTGACTACGCCGATCCCGAGCAGCCACAGGTTGGGTGCGAGGGCGGCACAAAGCATCCCGACCAGAGCCACCCCGGTGGCGACCACCATGGCGCGCCGATCTCCGATGCGGCCGGCCAGTGCTCCCGCTGGCACATCGGCGAGGATCTGCCCGATCGGCAGCATTGCCGCCATCAGTCCTGCGATCGCCAGACTGGCGCCGAGGTGGGTGGCGCTGGTCGCGATGACCGGGATCATTGCCCCGACGCCGATCTCCGCGATCATCGATGGCAGATAGGCGCCGGGGATCAGCGACTTGAGTGAGAATGCCTCGCGCGCTTCGGACGACACGCGGCTAATGCTCGAGCATCTACCGCGCGATCAGCTTCGCACGCAGCTCATGCTTGACGATTTTGCCGGACGGGTTACGCGGCACTTCGCCGATTACCAGTTCGTGCGGCGCTTTGTAGTCCGCGAGCAGCGTGCGCACGTGGGCCTTGACGGTCTCCAGGTCGAGGGTCGCACCTTCGCGCGGAGTCACGACCGCCACGATGCTCTCGCCGTACGTCTCATTCGGTACGCCGAGGACCGCGCAGTCCAGCACATCGGGGTGCGCGGCGAGCGCGTTTTCAACTTCGACCGAGTAGACGTTCATGCCGCCGGTGATGATCATGTCTTTCATCCTGTCAACGAGCGTGATGTATCCGTCCTCGTCGATTCGCGCAATATCACCGGTGTGCACCCACCCGCCGCGCATCGTCTCCGCGGTGGCCTCAGGCTTGTTCCAGTACTCCTTCATCATGGTCTCGCCGCGCAGGATCACCTCGCCGGTTTCGCCGGCCGCCACGTCGTTGTCGTCCAAATCGACGACCCGCATCTCGGTGTTCAGGAACGCAACCCCGTTCGAGCCAGGCTTCCGCAGCAGGTCTTCCGGTCCGAGAGCCACGCCTCCGGGGCCAGCTTCGGTCGGCCCGCACAGGTTGTAGAGCGACACGTCGGGCAACACCGACACAAGCCGCTCGATTAGGCTCGGCGCCATCGGGGCAGCGCCAAACATGCCAACGCTCCACGCCGACAAGTCCCGGGCACCGAACGTTGGCTCCGCCAGCAGCATCTGGTACATCGTCGGTACGCCGAAGAACACGGCGGCCCGTTCGTTCTCCATCGCGTCCAGGACGGCCGTCGGGTCAAACGCCGGCAAAATAATGTGTGTCGCGCCGACCATCACACCGCCGAGTAGGAACAGGTTGAGCTCGGCGGAGTGGTAAAACGGCGCCACGTGCAGCATGCGGTGCCCGTCGCGGATCCCGCACCCGAGGGCGACATTGACGCCATCCCAGAGCACCCGGTGGTGGTCTAGCAGCACGCCTTTTGGTTTTCCGGTGGTCCCCGAGGTGTAGAGGATCTCGGCGTCGTCCGACTCCAGTACCTCCACGTCGGGGTGATCAGTCGTCTCCTCGGAGCCCAACGTCGTAATATCCGCGGGGCCGTCACCGGGTGCGGTTGCCAGAAATACCGCTGGCGGATGAGCCGCCGCAGCGTGGCCGCGAGCGGCGACCTCATGCAATGAAGGGTGATAGATGAAGGCGCCGGCCCCACTGTCATCCAGCAGGTAGGTGACCTCGGGCGCGGCCATTCGGGGGTTGACCGGTACGAAGATCGCGCCGATCCGGAACGCGGCGTACACGACAAACGCGAAGTCGTCGGTATTGGTGCTCATCAGAGCGACCCGGTCGCCTTTCCTGATCCCGAGCCGGATCAGAGCGTTCGCGCGCCGGTTGACCTCCGCGTCGAAGTCGGCGTAGGTGTGCCGATGTTCTCCGAAAATAAGCGCTTCACGCGCCGGGGCGCGCAGCGCTTGGCGCCGCAACACCTCTCCGAGAGTCGTCATTTATCTTCCGTCCTCGTCGACAATGTCGGGAATGGCCGCCAGGTCGAGACGTTTGAGCAGTCCTGCTCGAACCTGTGGCCATTCCGGTTGCAATACCGAGAAGTATGCCGTGTCTGAGATTTCGCCATACGGGTCGACTCGATGTCCACGCAGGATGCCTTCAGGGGTCGCGCCGAGGCGCTCGATAGCCGCGGCGCTGCGCGTGTTACGCACATCGCAGCGCAACGCGACCCGATAGACATCCAGCTCGGCGAATGCATAGTTGAACAGCAGATACTTACACGCGGGGTTGAGGTGGCTCCCCCACCATTCACGGGAGTAGAACGTCGTACCGATCTCGAGTCGACGTTGTGCGGGGACATGATCGTAGTAGCGGGTGCACCCGACCACCATGCCTGTCTGTTCCTCGACCGCCGCAAACACCATGACGCCCGGCGTATCGACCGCTGCGAACAGCTGCGTGCTCAATGCTTCAGGGTCGACCGGGAACTCGCTGACCATGCCGACCCACATCTTCTCATCAAGCAGCTGCCACAACGGCTTGATGTGGGTGTCGTCGAGCGGTTCGAGGCGGAACCCGAACCCGTGCAGTCGAATGTCGTGTCGCATGTCTTTCCCCCGCTGCCGCCTCGTGCCTTGTCTTCGTATGTGTCTTGACTCTATCGGCTCACACTTTCTTCACGACCGGTGTAGATCCGACGAAGCTCGCGCTTGAGAATCTTGCCGGTTGCATTACGGGGCAGTTCCTCGACGATCTCGATTCGGGTCGGCGCTTTGTAGCGGGCTATGCGCTCTCGCGCGTAAGCGATCACCTCGCTCGCGACAATGTTGGCGCCAGGTTCCGGCACGATGACCGCGACGACGGTCTCACCCCATTTATCGTCAGGTACGCCGATGACCGCGACATCCGCGATCGCCGTGTGGTGATGCAGCACCTGCTCGGTCTCGATCGGATAAACGTTCTCGCCGCCGGTGATGATCATGTCCTTCTTGCGGTCGACGATCCAGAAGAAGCCCTCGTCGTCGATGCGCGCCAGATCGCCCGTGTGAAACCATCCGTCCCGGATTGCATCCGCTGTGGCCTCGGGCATCTTCCAGTAGCCGATGAAGATATTCGGGCCCCGCATCACCAACTCGCCCACGGTCCCGCGTGGTACGTCGGCGCCGTTCTCGCCAACGATGCGTGCATCGTCGTGCATCACCGGCTTCCCCACGGCACCGAGCTTTCGAGTCGCGTTGTCCGCATCGAGGACCATTGCCCCGGCGCACGTCTCGGTCATCCCGAAGCCCTCCAGGAAGTCCCACCCCTTCGACTGCAGGAATTCGATGACGGTGATTGGGCACGGGGCGCCGCCGGACTGGGTGTATCGCAGCGCCGACAAGTCGTAGGAGTCGAAGTCCGGGACTCGCACGACCGCCGACCACATGGCGGGCACCAGGAACTCGACGGTGGCCTTCTCCTGTTCCATCAGCTTGAGCAGCCCAGCGGGGTCGAACTCACGCATGATGACTGTGCATCCACCCGTGTAGAACAACGGGACCGTGTGTACACAAAGACCACCGACATGAAAGAGCGGACAGGGCGTGATCGTCTTGTCGTACCGGGACAGTCCCTGGCCGGCAAGGATGAGATGGATCGCGTTGGTGTACATATTGTGGTGCGTGAGCATGGCCCCCTTGGGCCGTCCCGTCGTACCGGATGTGTAGAGAATCAGCAGCGGGTCATCGGCGTCAACGGCGCGATGGACATCGTGAGCGAGGCCCGATTCGAGAAGTGCTTCGTAGCCCAACACGGTGACCCCACTCGCAACGTCCACGGCATCGGCGGCCCCATTAGCCGGGATGCACACGACGTGCCGTACGTCGACAACTTCGGGAGCGCCCAGCGCGGCCTGGGCCGAATCGTGCAGGTCGCCGCTGTACAAGAACGCACGCGACTCGGAGTTAGAGATCGCGTACGCGAGCTCAGGTCCGGCGAGCCGGAAGTTTAGCGGAACGCAGATCGCACCGATCTTGGCTATCGCGAACAGCACCTCCATGAACTCGATGCAGTTCGTCGACAGCATCGCAACCCGGTCGCCCTTGCCTACGCCGATGTTCTCCAACGCGCTCGCGAGCTTGTTGGTCCGAACGTTGAACTGCGCAAACGTAACTCTCGACGCGCCTTGTACGAATGCCTCGCGGTCCGCATTGAGGTCCGCATGCTTATAGCTCCAATAGCCCAGGCCGTTGTCCACGACGAGTCCTCCCGTAGGTGCGCCAAAGAGGGCCCGAGCCCCCGGCGGATAACCAAAGTTACACCGGCCACACTCCCATACAGTGCACCCGCCGTTTGAAATTGGCATCAGGAAGGCCGAGACTGAGGGTCACGGGCCCTCGCACGACGACCCGCCGACATCTACTACACCCCAGGAGATGTAAGAGCAATGGCATCAGTGAGTTACACATCCTCGACCATTGACCCGGAACTCAACGCGCAGTTCGAATCTGCGCTTGCCCACGCCCGCGCCGGCCGGCCAGCACCGATACCCCACCACATCGGGCACGACGAGTCCACCGCTGGTGAGCCGTTCGAAAGCCGTGATCCGGCCGATCCGGCGCGGGTTCTCGCATCCGCGCATACCGCCGGCCGCGAGGTCGTCGATGCCGCCGTAACGGTTGCCCGCGAGGTCGCGACCCGATGGCGCAACACGCCACACGGCGAACGTATTAAAGTAATGCGCGACGCCGCCAAAGGCTTCTCCGAACGAAAAATGGAGTTGGCTGGCACCTTGTCAGCCGAGACCGGCAAGAGTCGGCTCGAGTCTTTTGCGGAGGTACAGGAAGCGCACGACTTGATAGAGCAGTACTGCCACGTGGTTGAGACCGGCAGCGGCTTCATCACGCCGATGAATGGTCGTAACGGCGAGCACAACGTCGACGTACTGCGCCCCTACGGCGTATTCGGCGTGATCGCGCCGTTCAACTTCCCTATCGCGCTGGCGATAGGGATGACCGCGGCCGCATTGGTCACCGGAAACGCGGTCGTTCTCAAGCCCTCGGACAAGACGCCACTGTCGACCGAACTCGCCGCCGAGCTGGTGCGCAACGCGTTGCCGGACGGCGTACTCAGCGTCGTGCAGGGCGGCCCGGCCACCGGCTCCGCACTCGCCGAGTCGGCCATCGACGGCCTGGCATTCACCGGATCGGCGAAGGTCGGCTGGGCCTTGATCCAACAGTTGTCGCACGGCCCCCGCCCGCGTCCGGCCCTCGCCGAGATGGGTGGCCAAAACCCCGTCATCGTTACGGCCAGCGCAGACTTGGACGCCGCGGCCTCGGGAATCGTGAGATCGGCGTACGGGTTCTCTGGCCAAAAGTGCAGTTCCACTCGGCGGGTGGTCGTCGCACGTGACGTGCACGACGCACTCTCGACCGGCTGGTCGCGCGCACGCGCGAACTGGTCGTCGGTGAAGCGGCGCTCCCGGAAATGAACGTCGGGCCCCTAATTGACGGTGCTATCGCGAAAAGGGTCGATGCGGCGCTCGAGCGCGCTGCTGCGGACGGTCACGTCGTGACTGGCGGCCGCGAACTGTCCTTGACCGGCCACTTCTACCGGCCGGTCATCGTCACCGGACTGCCGCGCGGACATCAGCTGACACGGGAGGAGCTGTTCGCGCCGTTCCTGACTGTAACTGCGGCCGATGACCTCGACGATGCGATCACCGAA
>CAJDTT010000105.1_pt1 | contig 18128 bp, 15 predicted proteins | sample 7389841 | NCBI WGS metagenome assembly CAJDTT01 (sample SAMEA7055655, study PRJEB34461) | soil metagenome | biome: terrestrial ecosystem; feature: Peninsula; material: soil | place: Antarctica | collected 2016
CGAGCACTATCAGGCGCTCACCGGTGGCGACGTCGATCCGGGTGATTACGGAACGCTGGTCACCGCGCGCCAACGGCACGGCCAGGTCGGTGAGGACTATCGTGCCGTCCGGGCTGATCACCGGTCTCGCGTTGACGAGACCTCCGGCGATGTCCGGGGTGAGATCGCGGATTGTCCTACCGGACGATTCATCCAGGGTTGATAATCGGGCGCTTTGCCCGTCGGAATCCTCGACCGCGAAGAGGTGTGGCCTGGCCGGCCCGAGGTCGGTGTCCCAGAATCGTACTGGGTAGCCGTCGTGCAGGATCGCCGCCACATCGGCCTGCTTGCGGCCTTTGCGGATGGCCTCATCCGAAGCCTCGTCCTCGGCTCCGGGCATGACTGAGGCCGTCAGGAGTAAGACGTCGGCGTCCTTCGCAGCCATAACCGCATTGACGGCCCCCGCGCGGGTCACTACCGCGTGCGCCTCACCGCCTGCCGCAGGCACGACCCAGAGCGACTGTGTCGCATCCTCATCGTCGGCAGCGTCCGGATTTGGCCGGCCGGAGGTGAAGTAGAGGTCGCCGTTGGCCGCGAACGTCGGGTTGGTCTCGCCCTTCGCGCTGCGCGTGACCCGGTACGCCGCACGCGATCCGGTCGGGTCGACATCCCATAAGGCCGAGACGTAGGCGGTGCCCTTCGGGTTGAGCGTCGAGACGGTCGTGACGAGTCGGCTCCCGTCTGAATTGCTCGCAAGTCCGCTAAGACGGGGGATCGCCACGTACTGCTGCAGTTCATGGAATGGAGTCGACGGAGTCAGCTCTTGTGGAGTCATCAGGTACACCTATCACGGAGCATGTCCGCGAGTCCATAACCGCTCTGGCCCGCTCGAGTCTCCCCATATCGCGAGGCCTGAATCAGTAGTAATGTCGGTTGAGGCGTCGGGGGGCGTTCCGCGGCAGGTGGCACGGCGGTGGCGCCGATTGAAGGTGCACTGTGGCAAAGTACATGATCCGCGCGGGGTGGCTAGTTCCGATTCTCGCGCTCGTTATCGGCGGCTGCGCCGCACAACCTAAGACGGCGAGTACAGCCATCAAGTCCCCACCAAGCACTGCCCCAAAGGTGGCCGCCGTGAGCACCCTCAACGCGACCGTCCAGAAGGCGATCAGTGAGGACATCGCCGAGGTAATGGCGAAGTACGACGTTCCCGGCGCGGTCGTCGGCATTCATCTGGCGGACAAAGGTGATTATACGGCGACCGTTGGTGTTGGAAATATTCAGACCAAGAAGCCACTCACCACAGATATGTCGTGGCCACTTCGAAGCGTGACGAAGTCCTTCGTGGTCACCGTGATGCTGCAGCTGGTCGAGCTGGGAAAGCTGGGTCTGGACGACACGATCGCAAAGTGGGTACCCAGTCTTCCCAATGCCGGCCAGATCACCATCCGCGAACTAGCCAATATGACCAGCGGGCTGCCTGAATACACCAACGACGCGTTCATCAAGGCGTACTCGGCAAACCAGGACCGCGAGTTCACGCCCGACGAGCTGATCGGTTTCGCCGCTACCTCCCCGGCACAGTTTCCGCCGGGAACTAAACACGTCTACACCAACACCAACACAGTCGTGCTGGGCAAGATCGTCGAGATGGTTACCGGAATGCCGATAGCCCAGGCGTTGCAGCAGTACGTATTCGCTCCGCTCAAGCTGACGCATACGGCGTACGGGATGACTGAGGCGGACTGGCCCGAACCGCATGCCGCCGGCTACCAGCCCGGCAAGAAGGAGCTCGAGCCACAGCCAAACAACTTCTCCATCTTCGCCGGGTCCGGCGCTATGGTCTCGACCCTCGCCGACTTGCAGATCTACGCTCCCGCCCTCGTCAACGGAACGTTGCTCGATCCCCAACTCCAAGCCGCTCGGCTTGTTGGCGCGCCACTCGATAAGGGGCCCGAGTACGACCAGTACGCCCTCGGTATTGGAGAGGTCGCCGGTTGGTGGGGGCATACCGGCGAGGGCTTCGGGTTCACCCTCGCCGTCATGGGACAACAGGGTACGGACAATTCGGTCGTCATCTTCATGAATATCTCGAATCTCGATGGCCATCCGCCGACAAAGCTCATGCGCACGATCGCGGCAACCCTCAAATCCGCCTGACTGGCACCGTGAAAGTCGAGCAGCGAAGCTGGCGAGGGCTGCACGTCAAGACTTGGCGTGGATGACGACACAGCAGCGGCCGTCTTGCGGAGCCAGATCGGCCCGGTCGACGGCCTCGCCCACGCCATCGAGGAGGCCCTTGATGAGAGCGAGGTTGAGCCCGCAGACTAAGTCTGTGTGCGCCTTGGAGAGTCGATGGAACGGGCAGTTGCGCAGTTCGATATCGCCGCCGTGTGTGTGCACCGGTTCGTAGCCGTACTCGTCCAACGCGGTATCCAGGTCGGCTTCGGCGGTCGCTGCCCGACCGGTCCGCTGGGCGGCATCAGCGGCGGCATCTCGCGCGCTGCCTCCGCTGTCCGCGGCGACGGCCTGCGCGAGTAAGTCGGCCATCAGCAGATAATTACGGGCAGGCACGGTAACGGAAAGCTCCCGGTCCGCGCGCACGTAGTACTTGGCCGGTCGGCCCGCCCCCGGACCCCTACGGCCCTCAGGCCGCGCATATCCAGCTTCGACCAAACCTGCCTCGGTCAGCTTGTCGAGGTGATAGGCAGCGAGGGTGCGAGTGATCCCGGCCGCCGCGGCCGCCTGCTCCCGGGTCACCGGCCCGGACTGCGCGGTGACGAACTTATACAGGCGCCGACGTGCCGCATCTCCTAGGACGCTCAGATCGCGCAGCACATCCGAGCGACCGTCTGATTTGTCCACGCCCCGACTCTATCACCAACATTTCTTGACAAAACTGTTTAACGGGTGAATTCTAAAAGTATCCGATATTCCCGATAGAAGGAGTTTGTGATGGCCGCGACCGCTCCCACCGCGCACCCAGCCGTGAACCAGTCGATCAAAAGGACCTGGGACCGCAGCGTCCATGAGCCCGCATATGCCGCGTACGTGCTACTGCATATCGGGTATGTCGTGCTTCCGCTGTGGATGGGCATCGACAAGTTCGCCAAGGTGCTCAATGATGATTGGCCTGGCTACCTGGCCCCGTGGATCGTGCACCTGCTGCCGTTCTCCGGGCAGACCGCGATGTACGTCGTGGGGGCCGTAGAGATCCTGGCGGGGATCATGGTCCTGATCAAGCCTCGCTACGCCAGCTACGTCGTCGCACTATGGCTCGCAGGCATCATCGTCAACCTGTTGACCTACTCCGGCTTCTACGACGTGGCATTGCGCGACTTCGGACTGCTGGTCGGAGCCCTTGCACTGGCCCGTCTCGCGGCAGCGTACGACCCGACCTGGGCGCACCGTGCTCACAACCCCTCGGTAAAGCGCTGAACGACAATGATCCGCGCCGATCCCGCTTAGCCACCCCCGGACTGGCTGGGCGGGATCGGCGCGGATCGGTGTGACTGGAGGTCGGCGTGACTAGGTGTCTCGCGTAGGGCCAGTGCGGCCTGGATGAGCGAGGCATGGGTGAGCGCTTGAGGGAAGTTGCCCAGGTGCGCTCTGCTGGCCGGATCCATCTCTTCGGCGTACAGGCCGAGAGGAGTCGCCAGTTCGAGCAGCGTGGTGAACAACTCCAAGGCGTCCCGGCGCCGGCCGGTGGATGCCAGAGCCTGCACCAGCCAGAAGGAACAAGGCAAGAACGCGCCCTCCGTGCCGGGTAAGCCGTCGCGTCCGGGCGGGTACCGGTAGAGCAGCGGCCCGCCGGCGGATAATTTGGCCGCGATGGCATCGATAGTGCCCCGGACCCGAACGGACTGGGGGTCTTCGATACCCAGTAACGGCAAGATCAACACGGCCGCGTCCAGGTCGGCCGAACCGTAGCTTCGGGTATAACAGCCCATGGCAGGGTCGAAGCCGCGGGCTTTGACCTCGCTGGCGATCGCATCGCGCGCAGTCCGCCAGCGTGCTCGTTGCTTATCAGACAGTCGGTGGGTCGCGCCGATGCGCAGAGCCCGATCCAACGCGAGCCAGCCCATCATTTTGGAGTGCACGTGGTGAGCGGCGTCGTCGCGGATCTCCCAGATGCCCGCATCCGGCTCCACCCAGCGTGTTGCCACCAGATCGGCGAACCCGCGCATCACCCGCCATGTCTCGGAGTACAGACCGTGCCCCGCCTGTACGAGAATCCAGGCAGCATCCATCACCCACCCGTAACCATCGAGTTGGTGCTGGTCGGCAGCGCCGTTACCGACCCGCACCGGATCGCTGCCGCCGTAGCCAGGCCAACCGGTCAGTGTTCGTTCGGGCGGTGCGTGTCGCCCGTCGACGGTGAACAACACCGGCAGCCGAGGCCGCTGCAGGCGGCTGGCGTGCAGTAGCCAGCCGAGGAACCCCCGGGCTTCATCGAGCTTGCCGACCTTGAGAAACGCGCTGATACCGATGCTGGCATCTCGAGGCCAGGCGTACCGATAGTCCCAGTTACGAATCCCGCCGATATGCTCAGGCAGTGACGTGGTGGGGGCGGCGACCGGTGCGCCCGAGGGCGAGTAGGTCAATAGCCGCAGCGTCAGCAGGCTGCGCACCACCATGGACCGAAACGGCAGGTCGGCGTCGATCTGTGCCGACCATGCGCGCCAACGGGTCTCGTCGGTGGTAACCAGGTCCCACGCCGTGACCGGATCCACGTAGATCAGCGGCTCGCGGTCGGCCAGGCTCAGTACGAGGGTGACCGGCTTGTCGCAATGAACTGTAATCAGGGCCGGCCGGCCCGGTTCGATCCGGACTTCAGGGTCACTGTCTAGTGACAGCGCCAGCGATCCCCATTGGCACACCAGACCCCCGCGCCGATCGCGCCGGGTCCGTGGCCGGTCGTGAGATTCACCGCGACGCGGGTCGAACTCGATCGCCACGTCTACAGGTCCGCCATCAACGGTGAGGCGGCGTACAAGCACCGTGCTCGGCAGTAGCCGCCCGGCGACGTCGGCCACCATCGCCTCGGTCAGGGTCAACCGCGCAGCCCCTACCGCCCAGGTCGTCTCCACGGTCGCGGTGTCATCACGGTAGCGACGCTGCACGGCTGCGGCCGGGCGGGCGGGTCCGACCCGAAAGGCACCCGCTTGCGGGCCGCCGACCAGTGCCCCGAACAACGGCGCACTGTCAAAACGGGGTGCGCACATCCAGTCGATACTTCCCTGGCTCGAGACCAGCGCAGCGGTGCGGGTATCGCCCAGCAGTGCGTAGTCCCCGATCGGGGTAGCCGCCGCGGCGATCTCACCGATGTGCGGGGGTTGGTCCATATCTACGCGCCTCGATCCTCACTATGCCTGCAGCAACAAGCCCAGAACGATTCCGTAGAGCAGGTGAGCCGCCACCGCCACCGCCGGAGTCTGGACGCCGTAGTTCAACGCAAACAGGCCCGGCGGCTCGAGTACGGCGGTGCTGGCCGGTCCGGCGCGGCGCGACGCCATCCGCGGATGGACCCCTGGCAACAGCGGGAGGAGCACGCCCAACGAGACCGCGGCGTGCAAGATGCCCAGCACCGCGCCTAACCACCAGGTCGCTTGGTGCAGCAGAAAAAAAGTAGTCGCATAGCCAAGGGCGAACCCCTGACCGATCAGCAGGTGGATGAAGAAACCGGCGATCCGGGCGCGGTCAGGATCAGCGGTGACCAAGCTGCCCAGCACCAAGGGGAGGTCTAGACGGGTCCATCCCGCTAATTGGGCGGCGATCATTGCCGCCGTCAGGACGCTGGTGGCGACCAGCCCAAACAGTGCCCATCCGGTCCAGTCCATCTCAGGACTCTCCCACGCTCGCGACGGGGCCTCGTCGTGACCCCGGATGCGCCGTATAACCAGCACCGCCGCCTATACGGACTATCCAACATGCGCCCGCCTCCCCTGAGCCGCGCATTCTGTGCGCCGGTGAACGCACCGCGGAGAACGGATGTTCAATACGTGAACAAAAGGTTCAGTCGCGCCCTTCCCATGTGCACATACAGACCTCGTTGCCGTCGGCGTCGGCCAGAATCCAAAAGCTCGGCGCTCGTTCATCGGACAGGAGCCGCCCGCCTGCATCGAGTGCGCGCTGGATCCGTCGCTCAGCCTCGTCGTGCGCAACGGTGACATCGACGTGGAACCGGTTACGTTGAGGCCGTGGCTCGCCCATCTGCTGGAACCAATACGTAGGTCCATGACCGTCGGGATCGGCAATCGCGTCGTCACCGGACTCGACGTACTGCAGGACCGCAGCCCAAAACGGCATGATGGCAGACCGATCCATTGTGTCGATCGCGATCTCCGTCTCGCTGAGTCGCTCGTGCGAAGGTGCCAGACTCTGACCCACCATCAGTGCCGAGATCGCGTTCGCCAGCGCGATGTCCTCGTCACGGACCGCGTGGGTCGCGACATCGCCCACGACCAGTCGGACCAGGGATCGGCGTACTTCGATCTCGAGGATCTGATCCTGCCGGGCTGCGAGCGTGCCCACCTGAGCCGCGAAGTCAAGCGCGGCAGGGAAACTTCCGGTGTCGACAGCCAGGTGCAGCCGATCAAGGAGATGGCGCCAGCCGGGCGCCGCGTCCGAGGACTCCGCTCGGGTCATCGTTGCCACCGTTGGGACGATACTCGGGAACTGCGCATACCAAAATGTTCGGACGTTGCACACAACCGTCGCGCCCAACTGGCCGAGTGACAGACTTACGACATGCCAATGGACCTTGAGGCGCTGGCAAACGACCCGCACCCGATACTGCGCGCGTGCCGTGAGGCCTCCCCGGTGCTGTGGGTGGCCGAGCTCGGTGGCTGGCTAGTCACAGGTTATGACGAGGCTGTCCAGGTACTGAAGGACTCCGACACCTTCACCGTCCAAGACGCCCGATTTTCGACGGCCCGGCTTACCGGCGAGAGCATGCTGACCGTCGACGGGGCGGCGCATTCCCGCCACCGTGGGGCTTTCGCCGCGCCGTACCGTCCTGCCGCGATTCGGCAGCGGCTCACGGATGCGACCCGGCGGATTGCTGACGAGCTGGTCGCGGCGCGCGACGACCAGGCGGGTATCGAGGTGCTGTCAGAGCTCGCGCGGCCTCTCGCGATTGCCGTACTGGCCGAGACTCTGGGGCTGCCGCGTACGTCGGCGGCCGAGGTTATCGAGTGGCACCATCTGCTGGCGGCAGCGTTTGAAGACGACGCGGCGGGCCGCCCGGCCGCGGTCCCGACGCGCGCCCTCGACGAACTGCGCGCCCGGGTGCTCGAAACCGTACGACGGACGGAGGCGAGTCCGCTGCTTGATGCCGCGACCTCGGGCGCCGATCCGCTCACCGTCGACGAGACGGTCGGCAACCTGGCGATCATGATGATCGGCGGCGTCGAGACGGTCGAAGGAATGATCGCGCACGCCGTGCAGTACCTGTGGCGGCTCGATGCCGCCGACAGCCCGGACGCGCTCGACGAGAACGCCGTGGACCGGGTTATCGAGGAGTCGCTGCGGATCGAGCCGGCGGCCGCCCGGCTGGACCGATACGCGACGAAAGATGTGCAGATCGGTACCGCCCAGATTCGCCGCGGTGACCTGGTGATGGTCTCGATCAGTGGTGCGAACCGCGATTCTCGGCAGTTCGCCGATCCTGACACGTTCAATCCCGACCGAACGAATCTCACCCGACAGCTTGGATTCGCGCTCGGCCCGCACTACTGCCTCGGCGTTCACCTTGCCCGTTTGGAGGCGCGCGAGGCAGTCTTCGCGCTGCGGCGGCACCTGCCGGACGCGCACCTGGACGCCGGTAGCGGCAGGTCGGCCGGGCTGATCTTCCGCAAACCGCTCACCCTCACCCTCACGGTCGGCTAGGTTGTCCCCGCGGTCCGTCACGTAATCCCCGCGATCCGTCACGAAGTCCCGCACGGTCCGTCAGGTAATCCCCGCGATCCGTCACGAAGTCCCGCGCGGTCCGTCGCAAAACGGCGCCGTGCCGCAGATAGCCCACCTCGCCGTACGTTAGCCAGCGGTGCGCGCCGCCGCGGGACGCAATCGCATGCCGAGTACGCCGGACAGCAGTACGACGCCCGCCCCGAGCCCGAAGGCGGCCGCGTACGAGCCCTGATCGACGAGCCAACCGGCGACAACCGGTCCGATCACCGCGCCGAAGTCACTCGACATGTTGAACACCGCAAGCACCGTGCCGCTGCGCTTACCCGCGACATCGCCGACGAGTGCACCCGGAACGGTGCCGAGAAAGGCCGAGCCGGCGCTGAACACGCCGATCGCGATGAGCGCCATCGTGAGTGATCCGGCGAACGCAAGCATCACCAAACCCACGCCAGCTATAGCCGATCCGACAACGAGTGGAGGGCGCCGCCCGGCCGTGTCGGACCATTTGCCAGCGGGAAACATCAGCGCGGTCTGCACGAGCGCCGAGACCAAAAACGCGACACCGACCCACGTCGGTGAGGCGTTCAAGTGCTCCACGATCAGCAGTGGTACGACGGTGCTGCGAATCCCGAAGACCGCCAGCCCGACGGCGAAGTTGGTGGTCAGCGCGGCCTGGTACTCCAGGACGTCTCCGAACGAAGGGTCTGACGCCGGGGCCTCGGGTACGACGGGCTCCGCCTCTTCTACATCGCCCGGCGTGGCTTCCTCGGCCACCCGGCCGAGGAAGGCGAGCGCGACCGCGCCGGCAAGGGCAAGAGTGCCGCCGTACAGGAAGAACGGCGCGCGCAGCGAGATCCCGAGGACGGCGCCGCCGGCTGCCGGGCCAATGATGCCGCCGACGAGGAAACCGATGCGGTAGATGCTCATCGCCTGGCCGCGCCGCTTTTCGCCGGCAGCCTTGAGCACGATCGCCATCGATGCGACGCCGAACAACGCCGAGCCCATGCCGCCGATCCCACGCAACACCAGCAACTGCGGATAGTCCTGCGCGAAGCCGGCCAGGAGGCTCGATACCGCCACGATCGCGATACCGATGACGAGGCTGGTGCGGCCTCCGAGCCGGTCGGCCAGCCTGCCCGCGACGAGCCCGAAGACCAGCCGCGTCAGCGCAAATGACGATACGACGACGCCGGCCGCGGTAGCAGACACACCGAACTGGGTCGCGAAAAGCGGGATCGCCGGCGCGACAATGCCGAAGCCCAGCGAGACGCACAGCGCGACCCCGGCCATCGTGATGACGTCGCGGGGGACGTCGCTCTTGATCCGCATAGGGCATCATCTTGTCACCGCGCGGCGGTAGCGGGGTTGTGGGGCGGATTTCCGGTCCCGGTCGGAGAAAAATCCGCTGCCGCGCTGCCGCTAGGCTAGGCCGATGGGCATATTCGAGAAGGCGACCGCGATCACGGCCGTTGGCAACGGTGAGTACGACGCGGTCATCAGCGAGCAGTGGACGGTGGGCTCGAGACCTCAAGGCGGCTACCTGTTGGGCATCATGGCCCGCGCGGCAGCCGAAACGGTCGCGGACACTCATCCGCACCTGCAGGCGATCAGCAGCACGTTCCTGCGTGCTCCGGAAACCGGACCAGCGACGGTGCAAGTCGACGTACTTCGGGCAGGTCGCGGCGTATCGCAGCTGCGCGCAACTCTGTCCCAGGACGGCCAGCCGTACGTCGATGCGCTCCTAGTCCAAGGCGTACTGGACAGTGCGGACCCATGGTGGACGGTCGCGACACCGGCCGAGATTCCGGCCGAGGCGGACTGCGTGCGCCTCCCCAGGGAGGCCCCGGGCGCCGGGTTCGAGGTGCCGCTGATGGACGTCGTCGAGCACCGACTCGACCCGGCCGGCCTCGGTTTTGCGCAAGGTACGCCCGGGCACGCCGGCACGATCGGCGGTTGGGTTCGGCTTGCGGACGGCTCAGACTGGGATCCAATGAGCCTGCTCATTCCGCTCGATCCCACCCCACCGGTGGCCTTTGACCTGGGGCTTGCGGGTTGGGCGCCGACGATACAGCTGACGGCGTACGTTCGAAGGCTGCCTTCGCCGGGGCCGGTCCGCATCTTCACCCGTGCTCTCGACATCGGGGACAACCGAATGGACGAGACGACGTACGCCTGGGACAGCAAAGGCCGGCTAGTCGGACAGGCGACTCAGCTCACCGGCGTACGGACCCCTTAGGTGACATCGCTCGTACGGCGTAGGCGCTCAACCTTGTCGCCGTCGCGCGTTATCCTCGCGGCATGCCCGTGGCATTAGCAGAACTCCTCGACGACTCCGTCATCATCCGCATGGTTGGTAGCGAGTCGTTCAAACGCGGGCGCTCCTACGCTCGCCGGGGCCTGGTCAGCCAGGTCGATGTCGCGGAGGACCCGCTGATGCTGCGTGGTCGGGTGGACGGCACTCAACCGACGCCCTACAGCACGACGGTCCTTTTCAACGCCCGCGCGGAGCCGGCCGGCTCGTGCACCTGCCCGGTCGGGTTCGACTGCAAGCACGCCGCCGCGTTGATGATCGCCGTACGCAGCACTCGTGGGGGCGATCCGCCGGCATCCACTACTACGTGGGACAGCCGACTTGGCCAGCTCACGGCGCCGCCTACGTCCTCCGCGCGGTCGCGCCATCAGCCGCTGGGGATGATGTTTCGAGTCGACCGCAGCATCACCGGTGACCGCCAGAGCATCCCGATCGGGCTCGGCGTGCGGCCGGTTGGGTGGGGACGCAGCGGCCGCTGGATCAGCAGCGGTCTGTCGTGGTCAAGCCTGCGCCAGGACCGCGCCTATCCGCCGCGGCACCGCGAACTGTTCAACGAGTTCTACTCCTACACCCAATACCGCAGCGACTACCACTACTACGGCAGTGGTGGCTGGACCTCGTTGAGCACCGTCGGCCCGATGTTGTGGTCCTTCCTGTCGACCCTGTCCGAGGCGGGCGTACCGCTGATTCTCGAGGCACGGGGTACGGCGACGCCCACCGAGATCCGGCTCGCGGCGGAGCCGGCCGAAATTGTGCTCGACGTACGGCGCGATGGCGAGGACTTCGCGATCGCTCCTCGGGTCAGCGTCGACGGTGAGCTGTTGATGCCACACGGCTTCGGTTGGCTCGGGTCACCCACCCACAGCCTCTATCACGAGAGTTCGTCGGACGGTTCCGATCGGCCCGGCACCCTGACGATCGCCAAACTTGCCGGGCGGCCCAGCCGCGACCTTCGGGACTGGCTGTTCGACCCGCAAGAAGTCCCGCTGCCACGCGCGGACCTCGACCGGTTCACGGACGAGTTCTATCCGCAGCTGCGCAGTACCGCCCGGGTCACGTCCTCCGACGGTTCGGTCGTCCTACCGTCGATTTCAGCGCCGACGCTGGTTGTCATCGTCCATCCGCAGTCCGACCTGAGCCTGCGGCTGCGGTGGAAGGTGCAGTATGCCGTCGGCGACACGACCTCGCGGTTCGCCGTTGCCTCGGGGATCACCGGCATCACGACGTCAGCACCGGATGTCGCGGACGATGCCGCGACTGTCGAGCCGGGCGCGGCGGTGCGCGACGTGCCCGCCGAAGAAGCGCTGGTGAGCGCATTACCGGCCGCGGTCGGCGTACCGGTGGACGATGCTGGACGACTACCGGTGGCAATGATGAGCATCGACGCCGCGTCGTTCGCCAACGAGACGATACCGGCGCTGCGTGCGCACGGCGTGATGGTCGAAATCGCCGGTGAGCTGCCGGACTACCGCTATGTCGAGTCGGCGCCCGTCGTACGCATCTCCACATCCGACGTGCCAGGCGAGTCCGACTGGTACGACCTGGGCGTCCAGGTCACCGTCGACGACCAAACGGTGCCCTTTGTCGAACTTTTCTCCGCGCTCGCCCGTAACGACGAGTTCCTAATGCTCAAGTCCGGCGCGTTCTTCAGCCTTCAGCGTCCCGAATTCGAGTCACTGCGCCGCCTGATTGCGGAGGCCCGCGATCTGCAGGAGCACGAGGGCGAAGGGCTGCGGCTCAGCAAATTCCATGCCGGGTTCTGGGAAGACCTGGTCGCGCTCGGCGTCGTAGATAAGCAGTCTGAGCGCTGGGCCGAGACGATGGCCGGCCTGCTCGACGACTCGCCCGCGGACCCGCCACCGGTGCCGGACGCTCTCAAGGCCGACCTCCGGCCCTATCAGCTGACCGGTTTCCAATGGCTGTCGTTCCTGTTCGAGCACGGCCTTGGCGGCATCCTCGCCGACGACATGGGCCTGGGCAAGACGATCCAGACGCTTGCGCTGATCTGTTGGGCCCGCCAACAAAATCCCGATGCGCCGCCGTTTATCGTCGTCGCGCCGTCGAGCGTGGTCTCCAACTGGGCACGCGAAGCTGCCCGGTTTGCGCCGCACCTACGGGTGGTCGCGATCGACCAGACCGAAGCCAAGCGCAAGATCAGCACCGCGGAACTGATCGCGGACGCCGACATCGTGATCACGTCGTATACCTTGCTGCGGATCGACTTTGACTCTTACTCGAGCCTGCCGTGGACGGGACTTGTGCTCGACGAGGCTCAGTTCGTGAAGAACTACCGGGCCAAGACCTATCAATGCGTACGCCGCCTATCCGCGCCGTTCAAGCTTGCCGTCACCGGTACGCCGCTGGAAAACAGTCTGATGGACCTGTGGTCGATGCTGTCGATTGTCGCTCCGGGACTGTTCCCGCGGCCGGACCGGTTCTCTGACTACTACCGTCGGCCGATCGAACGTGGTAACAACGCGGAACTGCTCGCGCAGCTGCAACGGCGAATTCGACCGTTGATGTTGCGCCGTACCAAGGAGAAGGTGGCCGCCGAGCTGCCGCCGAAGCAGGAACAGATTATTGAGATCGAGCTACATCCCAAGCACCGCAAGGTTTATCAAACCCATCTGCAGCGGGAACGGCAAAAAGTTCTCGGCATGATCGACGACCTGAACGCCAACCGGTTCATGATTCTGCGATCGCTGACCCTCTTGCGTCAGCTCGCACTCGACGCGAGCCTCGTTGATGACGACTACGCCAACGTGCCGTCGGCCAAGATCGAGCTCCTCTGCGAACAGCTGGTCGAGCTCGCTGGCGAGGGTCATCGCGCGCTTGTATTCAGCCAATTCACCAGCTTTCTCGGCCACATCAAGTCGAAGCTCGACGCGGCGGGCGTGCCCTACTGCTACCTCGACGGGAAGACTCGTAAGCGCGGGGCGGTGATTTCGTCGTTCAAGGACGGCGACGCGCCGGTGTTCCTGATCAGCCTCAAGGCGGGTGGTGTCGGGCTCAACCTGACCGAGGCCGACTACTGCTTCGTGATGGATCCGTGGTGGAACCCCGCCGCCGAGATGCAGGCTGTCGACCGCGCTCACCGGATCGGCCAAGACAAGACGGTGATGGTCTACCGGTACGTCGCCGCCGACACCATCGAGGAAAAAGTGATGGCGCTCAAGGGCCGCAAGGCGCAGCTGTTCGAAGCGGTGATGGGCGGCGACGCGATGCAGGATTCAGCCCTAAGCGCCGCCGATATCCGCGGCCTCTTCACCTAGCTTCGGTGCTGCCCGGGTCTTCTCGAGGTGTGCCGGGCAGGTGAGTCCGGTACACCGCGCGCCGGAGCGTAGTTCGCCCACGACTTGACGTCGTCGACCGATCAGCCCGCGTACGAGGGATGCTCGGGGATCGCTCGGCGTCTCGTCCCGCTCATTATCCCCGCCGTTTCACCAGTGCCCGGGCCGCGAAGGGCAGGGTGGGCATGCTTCCCCCCAGAAGCAATCCCACCCTGCCTGGCCGCCGCGCAAGTGTGGACTGGCGACGGATCTCCCCCGAGATTTCGCGGTTCCGGGAGGCGCAACTGCGCGTTGCGCCATTGGCGGTGACGTGCACACCCGTCGGTACGTGGTCTGGCCGCGCCCGATTATCTCTCCCCGATTGACCGATACGATCATGACACTGCGGCCCGACCCGTATCCACGTAGTCCTGCACGCGTCGGTCCCGTACCGGTATCGCGTCATCGCCGCTATTTACCGGCTGCGGAAAGCCTGAGGAGCCACGGGTGGATTCGGCTCTGGGACTCATGCCGACGCCGCTAACGGGTTGCGCACATCGCGGGACGGTGGCCCCGAATATTGACGAGGATCTGCAGGTTTCTCGAACTCCACGAGTACGTCGCGGGCGCCGGCGTCGAACAGCCACTCCAGCATCTCGTTCAGGCGATCGCCGACCGCGCTCGTGAAAGGACCGCTGACCTGCACGGCCGCGTGGAGCCCGCTACGTTGCGCCGACATCGCGAGCGGAACTTCGCTGAAATCTGTACGAGGTTCGCTTCTGCGGTGCTCAACTATGTTCATACTGCCCTAGCTCCTCATGCCGTAGCCCGTAAAGGACACGGCTGCGGTTGCCAGGGTCTGGGGCACCACTACCACTCAAAAAATTAATCGCCGAGGACGACTAACCAACAAAATAGTAGTCCGGTCCTTGCGCATAAATCAACTGGCAGAGGTGCTCATCACGCGCCGCACTGCGTCGAGCACTACGCGTTGGCTTCCGGCGGGATGGGACCGTAGATGTCGTCCAAGGGCACAGTGCCCTCGACGAGGTTTACGGCCAACTCGGATAGTCGACGGTGGGGTGATGACGTGCGTAGGACCGTAGGGCAAGGTAGGCAACATCGGCGGGCTCACCGGCGTACTGAGCGAGCATGCCTTTGGCTTGTTCGATCACGATCCGGCTGTTGAGAGCGGTTTGGAGTTGTCCGGTGAGTAGCCTGCTGTCGCGCGAGGCTCGTTGGGTCAGAATGCCGATGGTGGCCGCGTCGGCCAAGGCCTGCCCGATTCGCTGATCGGTCTCATCCAGGCCGCCCGTCGTGGCGTCGAAGAGGTTCAGCGCGCCGATAACGGTGCGGCCATCGTTCCGCCCGCTCTGGTTATGCCGCGCGAATCGCGCGGCCGCGGCTATAGTTCGAGCAACCAACTGGGCGAGGAAACGATGAGCCAATGGCGCGAGTACGACGAACTTGAGCTCACGCCTGTCCTGCGCGGTGCGTTGGCGGCCTTTCGCGAGCACGGCTACCACGGCGCGTCGGTCCGCGACATCGCGGCGCGCGTCGGGGTCACCGTGCCGGGTCTCTACTACCACCATCGCAATAAAGAGGCGATGCTCGCGGCGTTGATCGACCTCTCGATTCAGGCGGTCACTGAGAGGGTTCGAATAGCGATGTTCGATGCCGGCGACGACCTGCGCAAGCAGCTCGCCAACACGATCGAGGCCGTCGTTCTGCACATGACCTACCACGTAGACTTCGCGTTTTTGGATCCTGAGTTCCGCTATCTCGAGGAAGAGACCAGTCGCCCGTACGCCGATGCAAGACGTGCCGTCGAGCGCTGCATCGCCGGTCTTATCGATACCGGTGTCGACACCGGACAGTTTGCGGCTCGGGTGCCCGCCGGGACCGCTCGCGCGCTCGTGGGGATGTGCCAGTCGGTCGCATTCTGGTATCGCGAGGATGGACCAAAAAGCCCTAAGGAGATCGCAAGTGAGTACGCCGCGATCGCGCTATCGATTGTGGCGCACCCTGAGTTTGCGGATAACAAATGACAAGCAACGACAGACCGGGAGCGGAGCCGAGTATGAGGATCATTCATGACCATGAGCGCTGCCAAGGGCTAGGCATCTGTGAGTCGATCTCGGCCGAGCATTTCGAGACTAATGACGACGGCACTATGACCGTCATCAAGCCGGACTTCACCGTCGATGCGCTGGAGCTCATCGAGCGCGCCGTTGAGAGTTGTCCGACGCGATCGCTGCGGATCGAAAGGTGAGCACCGTCGACCACCTCGTTATCGTCGGTGCCTCCGTTGCCGGTTTGCGCGCGATCGAGGGCGCCCGCAAGGCCGGGTACGCCGGACGAATCTCGCTGATCGGTGCCGAGGAGCATCTGCCCTACGACCGACCGCCGCTGTCCAAGACCTACCTCACCGACGAGCATCCACAGCCGACGTTCTACCGGACCGAAGGAGCGATGCGTGATCAGCTCGGCGTCGACCTCTTCCTCGGCCAGCCGGCCACCGGTCTCGACATCCCCAACCACGTGGTGCGCACTGCCGAAGCCGAGCACCAGTACGACGCACTCGTGATCGCTACCGGCTCGACGGCGCGGACGATGCCGGAGGTCGGCACGCTCGACGGCGTACTGACCCTGCGCACGCTGGATGACGCTCGGGTGCTGCGCGCCGCACTCGATAGCGCGAGTCGGATGGTGGTCGTCGGTGGCGGCTTCATCGGCTCCGAGATCGCGTCGGCGGGACGAGCCCGCGGCTTGCCGGTGACGGTCGTCGAAGCGCTGCCGATGCCACTGGTGCGTGCGGTCGGCGAGCAGATGGGCGCCGCGTGTGCCACCTTGCACGAACGCAACGGCACCCGCCTCGTCTGCGGCGTAGCGGTCGACCGGCTCGAGGGCGACGGGCATGTCGAGCGCGTGGTGCTCGCGGACGGTTCGGTGCTCGAGGCGGACCTCGTCGTCGTCGGCACCGGCGCGGACCCGACGATCGGCTGGCTAGCAGGTTCGGGACTTCGACTGGACAACGGCGTTGTCTGTGACGAGACGTTGTGGACCGGCTCGCCTGGGGTGTACGCCGCCGGCGATGTCGCGTCCTGGGTCAACCCGACCTTCGACCGGCGGATGCGCCTTGAGCACTGGACCTCAGCGGGCGATCAGGGCCGGCACGCCGGCCAGAGCGCGGTGGATCCGCAGCAGCGCAAGCCCTTCAGTAATGCGCCGTACTTCTGGTCCGACTGGTACGACGCCAACATCCGCTTCATCGGCATCCCGTCCGACGAGGTGCAGGTGGTCATCGGCGCCACCGACGACGGGTCGTTCCTGTCGCTCTACCGCGAGGGCGACACGGTTGTCGGCGCGTTCGCGATAAACCAGCCTCGGCACCTGATGAAGTTTCGCCCGCTGATCGCCGGTCGCGCCAGCTGGGCGGAGGCCCTCGAGTTCGGTCGCGAACGCGCCTCGGCCTGATCGGAGCGGCCTCGCTCAAGCAGGTAGCGTGACCATCATGGATCGTAAAGTTCGCTGGGGGATAGCCGGTCCCGGCCGGATCGCCGACCTTGTCGTACCGGATTTTAGGTACGTCGAAGGCGCCGTACTTGCCGCAGTCGGATCGCGTTCGCAGGAGCGCGCGGACAGTTTCGCGACGCGACACGCCATCCCCCGCGCGCACGGGTCGTACGACGCGCTCATCGCCGACCCTGAGGTCGACGTCATCTACGTTGCGACACCACACCCGCAGCACCTGGCGATTGCCCGTTCGGCGCTCGCTGCCGGCAAAGCGCTACTAATCGAGAAGACGTTTACCGCCACGACGGCGGGTGCGCGAGACATCGTGGCGCGCGCACGCTCGGCGCAGATCTTTTGTATGGAAGCGATGTGGACGCGATTTCAGCCGGCTATCGTCGCGTCGCGCGAGTTGATCGCGGACGGCGCGATCGGCGAGGTCCGCGCCGTACAAGCTGAACTCGGCGTGGATCGGCCCTACGACCCGACCGACAGGTTGTTTGATCCGGCGCAAGGCGGCGGCGCGATGCTCGATCTCGGTGTCTACGTCGTCTCGTTCGCGCAGAATTTCCTTGGTACGCCTGAGAAAATCGTCGCCTCCGGCTCCCTCGCGCCGACGGGTGTCGATCTCGAGGCCGGCATGCTGCTCGGGTACGCCGACGGCAAGTCGGCCGCCTTGCAGATCTCGCTGCGCCATTCGCTTCCTGGCTATGCGCGGATCTTCGGCACCCAGGGCTGGATTGACGTTCCGCCACGGTTCCATCATCCGAAGGCGATCGTGCTGCACCGCGCCGGCGCGGAGCCCGAGCAGATCAACCGCGAGCCGCTCGGCGTCGGCTATTCGCACGAGTTCATTGAGGCCACCGAGTGCCTGCGGGCGGGCCATACCGAGAGCGCGACCATGCCCCTCGACGACACGCTCGCGGTGCAGGCGCTGTTGAACGATGCGTGCGTACAGCTCGGCGTCCACCACACCGAAGCCGACTAGCGTTCACCCCTCTCACCGGAGCCCGTCGCTTACCCTCCTCTAGCGAAAATGTGGACGTCGATGGCATAGTCCGGGATACCGACTGGAGAGGAAGTATCCCGTGACAGATTTTCAGGGACGCAGTGTGTTGATCACCGGTGGCGCGCGAGGACTGGGCGCG
>CAJDTT010000055.1_pt1 | contig 17337 bp, 12 predicted proteins | sample 7389841 | NCBI WGS metagenome assembly CAJDTT01 (sample SAMEA7055655, study PRJEB34461) | soil metagenome | biome: terrestrial ecosystem; feature: Peninsula; material: soil | place: Antarctica | collected 2016
CTCGATGCCGCACGCGAGGAAGCCGCTGCCTAAGACAAACACGGCAGCGCTCCCGCCGGAGCGCACAGCGCCCGTGACGAGTCGGCCGTCGTACCGAACCTTGCCGGCTTAGCGGGAATTCGGTCGGCGCCTACGGTGGGAACATGGATCCTGTAGAGGCACTTCGCGAGGTCGCGTACTGGCTTGAGCGTGCTCGCTCCGAAACCCACCGCGTGAAGGCATACCGGCGCGCGGCGGACATCGTCGAAAGCCTCAGCCCGGACGAACGCGCCACACACCAGGCCGCCCACAGCTGGCAGAAGCTCGCGGGCATCGGCCCGAAGACGGCCAAGGTCATCGCCGAGTCGTACGAAGGGACACCGGCGTACCTCACCGAGCTGATGGCAGAGGCCACGCCGATCGGGGCCGGCGAACTGCGGTCGGCTCTACGCGGGGACCTGCACACCCACTCAAACTGGTCCGACGGCGGAAGCCCTATCGAGGAAATGATGCGCCGCGCCGCCACCCTCGGCCACGACTACTGCGCTCTGACCGACCACTCGCCGCGCCTGACCGTGGCCAACGGGCTTTCCGCGGACCGACTCCGACAACAGCTCGACGGCGTCGCGCGGCTCAACGTCGATCTAGCACCGTTTCGCATCCTCAGCGGAATCGAGGTCGACATCCTCGAGGACGGCACGCTCGACCAGGACCCAGGGTTACTCGCCGAGCTCGACATCGTCGTCGCGAGCGTCCACTCCAAGCTCCGGTCGGACCGTACGACGATGACCCGTCGCATGGTCACCGCCATCGCCAATCCCCTCGTCGACGTACTCGGCCACTGCACGGGACGGCTCGTCGAGGGCGCTCGCGGGACCAGACCCGAGTCGGAGTTCGACCCGGAGATCGTCTTCGAGGGCTGCCGCCAGTTCGGTACGGCGGTCGAGATCAACAGCCGCCCAGAACGCCAGGACCCGCCCGACCGGCTCATCGACCTTGCGCTCGAGATGGGCTGCCACTTCGCTATCGATACCGATGCGCACGCGCCCGGGCAACTGGACTGGCAGGGCTACGGATGCGAACGCGCCTCCGCACGCAACGTGCCGGCCGAGCGAGTCATCAACACATGGTCGGTCGACAGCCTGCTCGAATGGTGCGCCCGCTAGTTAGACCGCTCGCCTGTGGATAGTCACCGCGCCACAGCTGTCAGAGGCGCTACCGTCTGAACACATGTATGGGGCGGCCGATTCGACGTACGACGAGATTGTGCTGCGCGCGCCCCCGACCATTCCTGACGCCAACGGCGCCGGCGGCCTAATGACCGCGTTGCCCGCGATGGGCGGCCTCGGCTCGCTGGCCTACATGTTCGCCGGGCCGCGCCATCCGGCCACCTATATCGCCGGCGGAATGTTCCTGCTTCTGTCAGTGGGAATGGTCGTCGGTCTCGTCGCGCGGGGTCGCGGTTCCAAGAAACAGAGTCTGGCACGCAGCCGACACTCGTACGACCTGTACCTCCGAGAGAAACGCGCCCTCGTGCGAGACATCGCACAAGCGCAGCGCGCGCGCGCATGTGAGAGATTCCCTGCGCCGCAGGCACTCTGGGCGGTTGCGCAAACCATCGCGCTGCGCACCATCGTTGACCGCGACTTTGGCGTAGTTCGAATCGGTCTCGGAGCACAGCCGTTGACGGTCACACTTAGGGTCGAAACCGCTGCCCCTGAGTCAGACCCGGATCTTGCGGGTGTCGAACGGGTCAATCGATTCATTCACGTGCATTCGTTGCTTCCCGATATGCCGCAGATCGTCTCTCTGCACAACCAGCGACGGATTCATATTGATGGAGCCGGCGAGGAGTCACGAGGGCTCGCCCGCGCGATACTTGCGCATGCCTGCACGCTTCATCGGCCACGCGATCTCGCTGTTTATATATATAGCGCGGATCTCGACGATTGGGAATGGGCGAAATGGCTGCCACACACTCGCGGGCGCGTCGGCGCGTCGCCCACCGATCTCGTCGAGCGACTCCGACACGAGACCGGGCATTCGATCGTCTTGACTGACGGCACAACACCAACTCTCGCCGGCCGGGACCGGGTGACTGTCATCGACCTTGGCGCTCCTACGACGACCGGTGACGCACGACTTCACGTCGAGAACGGTCACGTCACGCTCCATTGCGACGACGCCACTGATGTGCGGGTTCGCGCGGACTCGCTGTCCGCCACCGAGGCCGAGGGCGTCACACGAGCCGTTGCTCGACGGTACGCCGAGGGCATCGGATCCGGCCCCGACGAGTGTGACGACTCGCTTTATACGCTTCTCAATATCGGCGATATACGTGCAATCGACGTCGCAAGCCTTCGTCGTCACACTCGGGATCTAGAACACCGGCTGACGCTACCGATGGGTACCGGCACGCACCACCAGCCGCTGTTTCTGGACATCAAGGAGGCGGCGTACGGAGGCGTAGGACCGCACGGGCTCGTCGTCGGAGCAACGGGCTCCGGCAAGTCAGAGCTGCTGCGCACGATGGTCCTCGGCGCCGCGGCGACCCACATGCCAGCTCTGCTCAACTTCGTACTGATCGACTTCAAGGGCGGGGCCACGTTCGCCGATATGTCTGGGCTGCCGCATACGTCGGCATTAATCACCAACCTGCAGGACGACGTTGTCATGGTCGAGCGTATGCGTGATGCCCTGACCAGCGAGCTGAATCGGCGGCAGAGTCTCTTCAGCGCCGCGGGGCATGCGACGTCAATTAGTGACTACGCCGAGCGCCTTGCCTCCCGACCGGATCTCCCGGCATTACCAAGCCTCGTAATCGTCGTCGACGAATTCACCGAACTACTTACCCAACAGCCGGACTCCATTGATCTCTTCGTCCAGATAGGACGCCTCGGTCGGTCGCTGGGAATTCACCTGCTACTCGCCACACAGCGCCTCGACGAGGCCCGGATCCGCGGCTTGGATTCTCATCTGTCCTACCGAATAGCGCTTCGGACGTTCTCGGCAGCAGAGTCTCGCGCCGTCATCGGCGTACCCGATGCAAGCGAGCTGCCATCCGCCCCCGGTCACGCCTTGTTGCGCACGGACAGCGCATCGCTCGTCCGGTTCAAGGCCGCACACACACTGGGGCGGAGCGCGGTAAACAACACGGCTGCGCCTGACGTAGCGGTGACTCTTGAGCGTTTCACGCTCCTCGAACCGGCAGCCCCACCAGTCGACGCGCACCAAGAGCGGGACCAACGCGCCGCCGAGAACGGACATAACGCCACCCGGTTGATCGCCGAGCTCACCGGTATCGGCGAGCCAGCCCACAAGATCTGGTTGCCGCCGTTGGACCTGGCCGATCCACTCGATGCGATGCACCCGACCCTCGCCACCCGTGCCGGTCGCGGTTACGGCGCCGACCCTGACCGGCCCCGGCTGGTCGTTCCAATCGGGACCGTTGACCAACCGCTGCACCAACGCCGCAGCCGACTGACGGTCGACTTCTCCCGCGCCGGTGCACATCTGGCCGTAGCCGGTGGTCCCCGTTCGGGCAAGTCGTCCCTGCTGCGCACAGTCGTGTTATCGACCGCTCTCAGACACACGCCGGCAGAGGCGCACTTCTATCTTCTGGACTTCTCCGATGGCTCTTTGTCAACGCTAGAAGCGTTGCCACACGCCGGAAGTTTTGCGACTAACCGAGATGCCGAGACGGTACGACGTACCGTCCGCGCCCTCACTGATCTCATCGCTACGCGCGAGGCGACCTCGACGTACGACGACGCCGAAGTCTTCCTGGTAATCGACGGGTACGCCGCATTCAGCCGCGACTTCGAGGACCTACCGGCACAGATCAGGACGATCGCCGAACGTGGCCCTGCGTACGGCGTGCACCTGGTGCTCAGCACTCACCGTTGGTCGGACTTGCGACATGGGTTGCGGGATCTGATCGGGACGAGGCTAGAACTCAAGCTCGGCGACTGCCTCGACTCTGACATCAGCCGCCGGGCGCAGGAGGCCGTCCCTGCCGACACGCCGGGCCGCGGGCTGACGCCGGGCGGCGAGCATTTCCTCGCCGCCGCACCGCGCGCCGACCACACCCGGGGCGTCGCAGATGTCACCGTAGCTGAGCAGGCCCTGGTCGGCCGGGTCGCGCGTGACTGGCAGGGCCCGGTGGCGCCGCGGATCGAGCCGCTACCGGCCATGATTCATCTAGAAACCCTTAACTACCAGCATAATCAGCTTTACCTGGGGCTTAATGGTCGTACGCTTGAGCCGCTCTGCGTCGACATGGAGCAGGAAATAGGCCTCGTCACCCTGGGCGATCCCGACGCCGGTAAGACATCGCTGCTACGCAGCGTTGGTCACCAGGTACAGCACAACTTCGCCACAGACGTGGCGAAGTTGGTCGTCATCGACTACCGGCGTGATCTGTCCGGTGACTTCGACGACGCGGCGCTGCTCGGGTACGCCGCGACCAAGGACCGCGCCACCGAGTTGATCACCGGCGTGTGCGACGGGCTGGCCGTCCGTATGCCTACCAACGATGTGACTTCGGCGCAGCTCCGCGAGCGCACCTGGTGGAGCGGCCCGCAGATCTACATCCTCGTCAATGACTACGACCTCGTGGCGAGTACGCCCACCCATCCCCTGTCGCCGCTGCTCAAGTACCTTCCCCATGCGCGGGACATCGGTCTGCGGGTCTTCCTTGCTCGACGCGCGGCCGGGGCCGCGAGGGCCATACTGGACCCGGTCATCTCACAACTGATCGAGCTCCAGGCGCCGACTCTGCTTCTCAGCGCGCCACCCGACGAGGGTCGGGTGTTCGGCGTGTGGGCATCGCGTCAGATCCCTGGGCGCGGGATCTACGTCGACCGCAAGCGGGGGGTCGTGGAAATCCAACTCGCATATGTCCCGCGACGGTCGCCGCTATGACCGTCACCGGTACAAGGCCGAATACCAAGGTGCGCCTCACGGTCGTAGCCTAGGTGCGGGACCCTTCGAACGACGGCGCTCTGCATCAGGCTGACACCTACCCGACGCAACGAATCGTCAGGCCCGTACGGCAGAGTGGTGAGAGCGCGGTCAGGTCGATCACGAGAGTTGACAAGAGACGTAGCTAATGAGCGAGCGGACCCTAGGCAGAGAAACGGCCTCTGACGACGAAAAACGCATGGGTACCGCGGCGACATACACACTGATCAGCGGCGCGATGCTGACAATGCTGTCATTCTTCATCGTCAACGTCGCGCTGCCCGCGATCGGCACCGACCTACACGCATCGCCGGCGGCCTTACAACTGGTGGTCGGCTGTTATGGCATTGCCACCGCCGCGCTGGTCGTCGTCGGTGGACGGCTCGGAGACGGCTACGGCCGCAAACGACTGTTTCTCATCGGGATGGCCGGCTTCGGGGTGTTCTCGCTGCTTTGTGCGCTCGCACCCAACATCGGCACGCTGCTGGCCATGCGCGGTGGCCAAGGCGCGAGCGGAGCGCTCATGACGCCGCAGATCCTGGCCACGATCAGCGCCACCTCGACCGGCCGGCATCGGGCCCGGGCAATCGGGCTGTTCGGAGCGGCCGGGGGGCTGGCCGGTGCACTCGGGCAGATCCTCGGCGGCGTACTCGTCGAGGCCAACATCGCCGATCTGCAGTGGCGGTCGGTATTCCTGGTCACCGTGCCGCTCAGCATCATCGGTTTTTACTTTGCCTACCGCCTGTTGCCAGAGACGAAGGCCGAAAAACGCCTGTCGGTCGACTGGAGCAGCGCTGCCCTCCTCATCGTCACGCTCGCACTACTTCTGTTCCCGTTGACCGAGGGCCGACCACTCGGTTGGCCGTTGTGGATCTGGCTGATGATGGCCGCCGCCCTGCCTGCTGGCATCGGTTTCGTGCTGTTGCAGTACCGGATGGACGGCACTGAGCGCACACCGCTGATTCCGCCGAGCACGATTGCGCTGCGTCCGCTGCGGCTCGGGCTGAGCGTCGCGGTCGCGTTCTTCACGACCTTCGGTGGGTTTATGTTCGTCGTCGCGGTCGCGACCCAGTCCGGCGCCGGCATGTCCGCGCTCGACGGCGGCCTCACATTGCTGTCGATGGGACTCGGCTTCCTCGTGGTGTCCTTCCCCTTACCGACACTCCAATGGCGGTACGGCGGATCGCTGATCACCGGCGGTTGGATCCTGCAGGTCATCGGCTATGGCGCATTGGGAGCCGTCATACTCGTTGCCTGGCCGGGCATCACCCCGTGGAACCTCGCCGGCCCGCTCCTGGTGGCCGGTGCCGGTCAGGGCCTGGTGATGATGCCGTTGTTCGGCATCGTGATCGATCAGGTGCCCGTCGCGCAGGCGGGTCTTGGCAGCGGCGTACTGGTCACCACCCAGCAGACCTGCCTCGCTTTTGGCGCTGCAACGGTGGGTACGGCGTACCTCGCGCTTACCACGTCGAGCTGGGGTCAGGGCGGCGCATTTGCTGGAGTATCAATTGGAATCGCGGTGATTGCGCTGTGCACAATCCCTCTGAGCCAACGACTCGCGAAGGCAGGATAGGTGTCTTCGGACCCTAGTCAGACCTCCCTCAGTTGACACAGGTACGCCGCACTCGACATCCTTGTCGAGTCTGCCTAACCACATCAACGACCAGTTTGAGGACCGCTTCGTGACCAACATGCCTGCGATTTCGTTAATTGCCGTTCCCGGACGGCGGCAAGCCACCATCGATGCCGCGGTGGAGGCGGACCGGCGAGGGTTCAGTGCCATCTACTGCCCGAGCAGTGGTGACGCGCTGGGCATCTGTAGCTCGATCGCGCACCTGACCAAGTCAATCAAGTTCGCGACGTCGATCCAGCCGATCTACTTCCAGGTCGCCGCGCAGCTCGCGAACCAGGCTTCCTACCTCAACGAAATCTCCGGTGGCCGGTTCTCGCTAGGTATCGGCGTCAGCCACGCACCGTCACTCGACAGGGTCGGCGCTACCCGTGGCCGCCCACTCAGCGACACCCGCCAGTACGTCGCCGACCTGCACGCCAGCGATCCCGCTCCAGGCATTGCCGGGGCCGGACTCCCACCTGTGCTGCTTGCGACGTTGCGCGACAAGATGGTCGACCTGTCGGTCGAGATAGCCGAGGGCGCGATCTGGGCGAACTGCTCACTCAACGACATCCCGCGCTCCATCGCGCGAATCCCGCAAGAGAAGCGCGATGCCGGGTTCGTCGTAGCCAACATGATCCCCACGATCATCGACGAAGACCGCGAGGCCGCGGCGGCGAAGCATCGCAAGTCGTTGACCGGTTACGTCATGCTGCCCAACTACCGCAACTACTGGAAAGCCGCCGGCTACGAAGAAGAGATGACCGCAATCGAGGCAGCCATCGCCGACGGCGACCTCAAACGGCTGCCCGAATTGATGAGCGAACGCTGGCTGTCCAACTCCACACTGTATGGCAGTGCCGCGGAGGTCCGCGACGGCGTCACGGCGTGGCAGGAAGCGGGCGTGACCACTCCGATCCTGGTCCCGTCGGCACTCAAAGGTGGGCACCTCGCCGGCGTACAGGCCGTCTTCGAGGCCTTCGCGTAGCGGGAGACGCAGCCGACGCTAGACCGCGGCGGCCTTGCTCGCGGCGACCAGCTCGGCGATCTGGATCGTGTTAAGGGCGGCACCCTTGCGCAGGTTGTCGTTGCTGATAAACAGCGCCAGGCCTTTGTTGTCCGCGACGCTCTGATCCTGCCGGATGCGCCCGACGTACGACGGATCCTGGCCGGCGGCCATCAGCGGTGTCGGTACATCGACGAGCTCAACACCGGGTGCAGCGGCGAGCACCTCGGCCGCGCGCTGCGCCGTGATGGGTGAATCGAACTCGGCATTGATCGACAGCGAATGGCCGGTGAACACCGGCACCCGCACGCAGGTACCGGACACCAGAAGACCCGGGATGCCGAGGATCTTGCGGCTTTCGTTGCGCAGCTTCTGCTCCTCGTCGGTCTCGTTCGAGCCGTCTTCGACTACGCTGCCGGCCATCGCGAGCACGTTGAACGCGATCGGCGCGACGTACTGCTGAGGCCGTGGGAACTCCACCGCGTCGCCAGAGAACGCCAGCCCTCGCGCGTCATCGACGACCGCGCTGGCCTGGCCGGCGAGCTCCTCGACGCCGGCGACACCGCTGCCGGAGACCGCCTGGTACGTCGAGGCGACGATCCGTTTGAGTCCGGCCTCGGCGTGCAGCGGACGCAGCACGGGCATGGCCGCCATAGTCGTGCAGTTGGGGTTGGCGATGATGCCGAGCTTGGCGTCCTTGATCGCTTCCGGGTTGACCTCCGACACGACCAGCGGTACGTCGGGGTTCATCCGCCACGCCGACGAGTTGTCGATGACAATCGCGCCGGCATCTGCGTACTTCTGGGCGAGCGCCTTCGAGGTCGCCCCGCCCGCGGAAAACAGCGCGATGTCCAGGCCAGTGAGGTCCGCCTCGGAGGCATCTTCCACGGTGATCTGCTCGTCGCCCCACGGCAGGGTCGAACCGGCCGAACGAGCAGAGGCAAAGTAGCGAATCTTATCTACCGGAAAATTGCGCTCCGCGAGAAGTGTGCGCATAACGCCGCCGACCTGACCGGTCGCGCCGATAATTCCAACGGTGAATCCCACGATTTATCGTCCTGTCCCTGCGTGTACCTCGGCGACCTGATCGCCGCCGAGTTGGAAAGCCTCGTGTAGTGCCGCCACGGCGGAGTCGACCTCGGTGTCCCGAGTCAGCACCGAGATGCGGATCTCCGAGGTCGAGATGATTTCGATGTTGACGTCGACCGAGGCCAGCGCCTCGCAGAAGGTCGCCGTCACGCCCGGGTGCGAGCGCATGCCAGCGCCGATCAGCGATACCTTGCCGATGTGGTCGTCGTACAGCAGCCGGTCGAAACCGAGGACTGCGCGGTTGCGGTTGAGCGCTTCCATGGCGCGCTGACCGTCACTCTTTGGCAGCGTGAAGGTCACGTCGGTCTTTCCGGTGCCGACCGCCGACACGTTTTGCACGACCATGTCGATGTTGATCTCGTTGTCCGCGATCGTGCGGAAGATCTTGCCCGACGTACCCGGGTGATCGACGACGCCGATCACGGTGATTTTTGCTTCCGACCGGTCGTGCGCGACGCCGGTGATGATCGCCTGTTCCACAGGAAGATCCTCCATCGATCCTTGGACAATGGTGCCGGGCTTCGTGGTGTACGAGGACCGGACGTGCAGGGGAATGCCATATGCGCGGGCGTACTCGACCGCACGCAGGTGCAAGATTTTGGCGCCGGAGGCGGCCATCTCAAGCATCTCTTCGTACGTAATAGTGTGCAACTGCGAGGCGTTGGGGACGATCCGTGGGTCCGCGGTATAGACGCCGTCGACGTCGGTGTAGATCTCGCAGACGTCAGCGTTGAGCCCGGCCGCGAGTGCAATCGCGGTGGTGTCAGAACCGCCCCGGCCAAGGGTGGTGATCTCTTTACTGCTTTGCGAGACGCCCTGGAAGCCAGCGACAAGTGCGATCGCGCCGTCGTCGAGCGCTTGCCGCACCCGACCCGGGGTCACGTCGATGATCTTCGCGCGGCCATGCTGCGCGTCCGTGATGACACCGGCCTGCGATCCGGTGAAGGAACGGGCTTCGGCACCGAGGGCGTCAATCGCCATCGCGACAAGAGCGTTGCTGATGCGCTCGCCGGCGGTGAGCAGCATGTCGAGCTCGCGCGCCGGAGGAAGCGGGGTGACCTTCTCGGCCAGATCGAGCAACTCGTCGGTGAAGTCGCCCATCGCACTGACGACAACGACGACGTCGTTGCCAGCGCGGCGGGTCTCGACGATGCGCTCGGCGACCCGCTTGATCCGGTCAGCGTCCTGTACCGACGATCCGCCGTACTTCTGGACGACCAGTGCCACCGGAACCTCCACACGAAAAAGGACCCGCATCCGGGTCCGCGATGACTCCCAACAGAGTGCTGCCCTCACGCGGGCTGCTCAGCGCCAGGTCAGCCGATACGCAGACACCCGACACCATCCGTAATCGTACCGCCGTCGCATTGCCCTCGCCCACTGAATATGAGCAGACGCACGATGAAGCCGCCTACCCCGCCTTGTCACCCGCGGCGAAGTGGGTTTACAGTCAGTGACTATGTACGGCGTGCTCCTTCTCCTTAGCGGCCGCGACGAGACCTTTTAGAGGTCGGCACTCTCGTCGCGGAGTTTTGGCATGTACGCCGGTCGCGACGCATCACCTACGCGTAGATCCCACAGCGAATCCGCGTCGAAGCATCGAACTTTTACACTAATCTGCGGAACCCCTGCCGCCATCCGGCAGCCATCATTCCGCCGAATGAGGAGCCACGTAAGACAATGGGCAACACCACGCGATTCATCAACCCGCAGCAGCCGTCCGGAATGCCGATCCACAAGTACGCGCCATTCCAGCCGATCTCCCTGCCGGACCGTACCTGGCCGGACACGGTGATCGAGCGCGCGCCGCAGTGGTGTGCCGTAGACCTGCGTGACGGCAACCAGGCACTCATCGACCCGATGACCCCTGCCCGCAAGCGCCGTATGTTCGATCTTCTGATCAAGATGGGCTACAAGGAGATCGAGGTCGGTTTCCCGGCCGCGAGCCAGACCGACTTCGACTTCGTCCGCCAGATCATCGAGCAGGACGCGATCCCCGACGATGTCACTATCCAGGTCCTGACCCAGGCGCGCGACGAGCTCATCGAGCGCACCTTCGAGTCGGTGCGCGGCGCGAACCGGGCCATCGTGCACCTGTACAACTCGACGTCAACGCTGCAGCGCAGGGTCGTGTTCGGCCTCGACACCGACGGAATCGTCGATATCGCGCTCAATGGCGCGCAACAGTGCGTGAAGTACCGCGAGATGGCCGGCAACACCGACATCCGCTTCGAATACTCCCCTGAGTCCTACACCGGGACCGAACTGGAGTTTGCGGCCGAGATCAGCAACAAGGTCATGGACGTGTGGGAGCCGACGCCCGACTGGCCGGTCATCATCAACCTGCCCGCCACCGTCGAGATGGCGACGCCCAATGTGTACGCCGACTCCATCGAGTGGATGGGGCGCAACCTCAACAACCGGGACTCGGTCATCCTCTCGCTGCATCCGCACAACGACCGGGGCGAGGCCGTGGCCGCTGCCGAACTCGGCTACATGGCCGGCGCCGACCGCATTGAGGGCTGCCTGTTCGGCAACGGTGAGCGCACCGGCAACGTGTGCATCGTGACGCTCGGGATGAACCTGATGAGCCAGGGCATCGACCCGCAGATCAAGTTCGACAACATCGACGAGATCCGCCGTACGGTCGAATACTGCAACCAGCTGCCAGTCAACGAGCGTCACCCGTACGGCGGCGACCTCGTCTACACCGCCTTCTCCGGGTCGCACCAGGACGCGATCAAGAAGGGTTTCGAGTGGATGGACCGCGACGCGGCCACCGCGAAGAAGACCGTCGACGAGATCCCCTGGGCCGTGCCGTACCTGCCGATCGACCCGAAGGACGTGGGGCGCACCTACGAAGCAGTCATCCGGGTCAACTCGCAGTCCGGCAAGGGCGGCGTCGCCTACATCATGAAGTCCGAATACCAGATGGACTTCCCGCGCCGGCTGCAGATCGAGTTCAGCGGCGTCGTACAGCGGCTGACCGACACCGATGGTGGCGAGGTCATCCCAGAAGCGATGATGGAGATCTTCAAGGACGAGTACCTGCCCAACGACAAGAAGCTCTGGGGCCGTTACGCCCTCAAGGGGCACAGCAACACCTCGACCGAGGGCGAGCTCGATGCGATCACCGTCGAACTCGAGGCCGACGGCAAGCCGATCACCCTCACCGGCGAGGGTAACGGTCCGATCAACGCCTTCTGCGACGCGGTGTCACAGGTCGGCGTCGAGGTACGGGTGCTCGACTACGCCGAGCATGCGATGAGCGCGGGCGATGACGCGCGCGCCGCGTCGTACGTCGAATGCGCGATCGGCGAACGCGTGCTGTGGGGTGTCGGAATCGACGCGAATATCGTGACTGCCTCACTCAAGGCGATCATCTCGGCCGTCAACCGCGAAGCCCGCGACGCCGAACTGGTCTAACTCGCCCCCTGTAGCACCAGCCGCGCGGGACTAGCGCGTGAGTGATGCCGCGTACGACGCCGGCGTTTGGCCGGTAGCGGCGTGGAAGTCGCGCACAAGGTGGGCTTGGTCGGCGTACCCGAGATCGGCGGCGACCTGCGCCCAGGACGGCCGCTCACCGTTGCGAACCATCTCGGCGACGTCGAGCAGCCGATAGCGACGCAGCACCCAGCTCGGTGAAACCCCGACGTACTCGGTAAACCAACGCTGTAAGGTCCGGGGCGAGATTTCCGCGCGCGAGGCCAAGTCCGCGAGGCGGCGGATCGAGCGGTCGGTCTCGGCGAGCCTGGCCACCGCGGCGACCTGACGAGCGGTGTCGACTCGGTGCGAGATGAGCGAATTCTCCAGCGCACAAGTGAGTCGCTGCACGCGCGCACCCATGTCCGGTGCACTTACGAGTCGGCTTACTAAATCGGCCTCGTCGAGGGGCATGACCTGCCCCAGTGGCACGACCTGATCGGTGAGGTCTGCGACCGAACCGGCGACGAAGGCACCCAGCCCACCCGGCGTGGTCATCGCCGCCACCGCCCAGCCGCGTCGTGCAAGTCGGCGAGTCGTCAAGCCGGTTGCGACGCCGTTGAGACACGCCTCCGGCAGGACCTCGCTCGCGGGCCCGGAAGCATCCGCGGCATCGATTGCGTTGGGATGACTGACGCTGAGGTTGCCTCCCGGATGGGTAAGTATCTGCTGGCTGTGGACGCTTCCCACGGGCAAATCCCATTGCACCGTCCAGAAGCGATCAACCAGCCCGGCCAGCGTCTCGGGGACCGGGTACCGGTTGAGGGTCACCCGCTGGCGAAGCATCCACGGGTCGAGGATTCCTCGGCTGTCCCTCTCGACCGGGGCCGGTTCACTAGTCACAACAACCACGCTAGACCAGCGCACCGACATTGGCGCGAATCTTCAATCCCGGTCCGTGCCCGCTTCCTAGAGTTGTGGAATGACTAACTCGAACGAGAAAACCGCTGATCTACTGCGCACCGTCCTCGCCGACCTTGCCGTTGTCGTCGGCAGCATCCAGCCCGATCAGAAGCGGCGACCAACTCCCTGTCGGGACTTCGACGTGGAGCAGCTGCGCGATCACGTGCTCGGCTGGCTGACGATGTTTGCCACCGGCTTCGACGAGCCCAACGGTCAGGCTCCCCAGGCCGACCTCGAGGGGTACCAGGCATCAGCCGACCCGGCGAGCGAAGTCCGCGGCGCCGCCGATCAGCTTGATCGCGCCGTACGCAACGGCGCCGCCGAACGCCCGCTACGCCTCGGCGAAAGCGCGATGCCCGGAGACCTCGCACTCGGCATGATCCTGTGCGAATACCAAGTCCACGGCTGGGACCTCGCCGTCGCGACGAGCCAGCCGTGGACACCACCAGCCGAGGCCGCCGAGGAATCCTTGGTGTTCATGCCCAACATGCTGACTGCCGACTATCAGGGAGTGGGCAAACCCTTCGCCCCACGGCTAGATATGCCCGCGGATGCCCCGACGTTCGACCGATTGCTCGGACTTGTCGGCCGCGACCCGGGCTGGTCAGCCTGATCAGATGCGGTAGACCGCCACACGCCCTTAGCGGCGACGGGGAATGGTGTCGACCTTGTCCCAACCGCGCCGACGTGCGCGTGATCCTTCATGCTCGTCACGGCTGCGATAAAGAACGTAGGGCCGGAAGATGTAGCCCAAGGGTGCGGTGAATACATGCACGAGGCGGGTGAAGGGCCATAACGCAAACAGCGCGATGGCGAGTATGCCGTGAATTTGGAAGCTAAGCGGCGCGTGGACCATCAGGTCGGGTTGGGGGTTGAAGTAGAAGATGCTGCGGAACCAGACCGAGACGCCTTCACGGTAGTTGTAACTCCCACCCACGCCGGTTCCTGTGTTGACCAGTCCGGTCAAGATCACGGCGGCAAGCATCAGATACATCAGCTTGTCCATTTTGGTCGTGGCACCCAGCACGGCTTTCGTGAAACGACGCCGGTAAAGCAGACCGATCAGACCCACGATGGTGAACACACCCGCCACGATTCCAACGGTGATAGCCATGAAGTGGTAGATCCCCTCCGAGATGCCGACCGCGTCGGTCCAACTCTGAGGAATACCCAAGCCCATCACATGGCCCAGGAATACCGCCAGGATCCCGAAGTGGAACATCGGATTCGCCCAGCGCAGAATACTTGTTTCATACATCTGGCTGGACCTGGACGTCCAGCCGAACTTGTCATACCGGTAGCGCCATATATGACCCAGAACAAAGATAGTTAGGCAGATATAAGGAAAAATCAGCCAAAGGAATACATCGCGGAAATTCTCCATCACGCGCCTCCGGGCATGGGTAGCAAATCAGGTGTCCCGTAGGGATTGAGGCCCACTTGCTCGTCTTCGGGACCTTCGGTGGCGAGCCGTTGAATCGCTTCGTAGTCCGTGCCTTTCAGCACGGGCAACGTGGCACACACCGCTTCGAGCGCTCCGCACCACGGTGATTCGATCTCTGCCAGGTGGAGGCGGAGTAGTTCGAGGCCGGCACGGTTGTCCAAGATAATCTTCAGGCCGGCCTGAAGATCGGTGGTCGCGGCAAACTCAAGCACGACGCACAGGTGATCAGGCAGCTGATCATCAGTGAGAATCAGACCCGCCTTGGTGTAGACCTGTTTGATGCGCAGGAGCGCCAAGCCACGTTTTCTGGTCTCCCCGTTTGAGAAGTACGTCAGAAATAAGCATCCTCGTCGCCGGGTATCGAACGTGTCAACGTAGTCACTTTGCAAGTCATACAGCGACTGACGACGTAGGTGCCCGATTGTCTTCTGCAGACCCGCGCCGAGTTTGGCCGGCAGACTGGCCGTGACCTCGGTGAGGAGGTCCAGGCGGTCGAGCAGGTGCTCATCCGGGTAGTCCATCAGGATCGACGCGGACTGCCAGACGCGGATCAACTCATCCGTGGAGAGTTTCAGGGAGGACACCTTAGGGATCATGGCTGGTCTCCCGTAGCAGCCGACGAGTCGTGCGAGTCAGGGAACAGTCCATCGGGAGTGCCCTGGCCGTCCCAGTTCAGCAGGTTGATCCTTACCCCTTCGGGACGCCCCGGACCGTCAAACGAACCGATGCCGGGGTCGGCACCCATGTTGGGATCGGCGCCGAAGGAAGCATCGAAACCACCCATCCCCGGACCGCCATCGACATTGAGGGAACATTCGGTGGCGATGTTCTCCAGTTTGTGCGCGTCCTCGTAGTGAGCCGGAGGAATCACATACCGCTCTTCATACTTAGCGATAGCAAGTAAGCGGTACATATCCCGGATTTCCTGGCCGGTCATGCCAACCGACTCGGCGATCGACTCGTCGGTCTCCCAGCCCATGTTGATGTCGCGCATGTACGAACGCATCGCGGCGAGCTTGCGTAACACCCGATCGACCGGTGCGGTATCCCCCGCGGTAAACAACCCGGCCAGATAGTCGATCGGGATCCGCAGCTTATCGATAGCCGCGAATAAGTTGTCCCGGCGCTCGGCGTCCTCACCGGTCTCGCTCACTGCGTCCACTACTGGCGACAGCGGCGGTATGTACCACACCATCGGCATGGTCCGATATTCCGGATGCAGCGGCAGCGCGACCTTGTACTCGTTGATCAGTGCCCAGATCGGTGAGTGCTGGGCTGCCTCGATCCAGTCAACCGGGATGCCGGCGAGCTCTGCCTCCCGAATTACCTCCGGATCCTTCGGGTCCAAGAACACGCTGCGCTGCGCTTCGTACAACCCGTGCTCGTCCGTTGTGGACGCCGCCTCCAGCACCCGGTCGGCGTCGTACAGCATCAGACCGAGATAGCGCAACCGCCCGACGCACGTCTCGGAGCAGATCGTTGGCTGGCCGACCTCGATACGCGGATAGCAGAATGTGCACTTTTCGACCTTGCCGGTCTTGTGGTTGAAGTACATCTTCTTGTAGGGGCATCCACTCACGCACTGTCGCCAACCGCGGCAGCGGTCCTGGTCGACCAGGACAATCCCGTCCTCTTCGCGCTTGTAGATCGCGCCGGTAGGACACGACGCCACACACGACGGGTTGAGGCAGTGCTCGCAAATCCGCGGCAGGTAGAACATGAAGGCCTGCTCGTACTCGAACTTGACCTGGTCGCCGACCTTCTTGAGGATCGGATCGTTGTGTCCGTGCTCGACGGAGCCGGCTAGGTCGTCGTCCCAGTTCGATGACCAGGTGACTTTTGTGTCCTCGCCGCTGAGTAAGGATTTCGGCCGCGCGACCGGCATGTGGTCCTGAGCCGGCGCCGTGGTGAGATTCTCGTAGTCGTAGGTCCACGGCTCGTAGTAGTCGTTGATGCCCGGAAGGTTTGGGTTGGCGAAGATCGTCGCCAAGTTCTTCAGCCGGCCTCCGGCTTTCAGCTTCAGCCGGCCACGCTTGTTAAGCGTCCACCCACCTTTCCACTTCTCCTGGTCTTCGTAGGTGCGGGGATATCCCTGGCCGGGCCGGGTCTCCACATTGTTGAACCAGACATGTTCGGCACCGGACCGGTTGGTCCAGACCTGCTTGCAGGTGACCGAGCACGTGTGGCACCCAATGCACTTATCGAGGTTCATCACCATCGCCATCTGCGCCATGACTCGCATTAGTACGTCACCTCTTGGTTGCGGCGACGGATCACGGTGACCTCGTCGCGTTGGTTACCGGTGGGACCCATGTAGTTAAACGCGTAGGTCAACTGGGCGTAGCCGCCGATCATGTGGGTGGGCTTGATCATCAGCCGAGTGAGCGAGTTGTGGTTACCGCCTCGCTCGCCCGTCGTCTCGGACAGCGGCATGTCGATGAGCCGGTCCTGAGAGTGATACATGTAGACGGTCCCTTCAGGCATCCGGTGCGAGACGATGGCCCGGGCGTTCACGACACCGTTACGGTTGACCGCTTCGACCCACTCGTTGTCCTTCACGCCGATCTTCTGCGCGTCCTGCGGGCTCATCCAGATCCCCGGGCCACCGCGGAACAGTGACAACATGAGCAAGTTGTCCTGATACTCCGAGTGAATCGACCATTTGTTGTGCGGTGTGAGGTAGCGGACCGACACACCCTGGCTGGGAGTCGCGCCGATCTCGGGCTCGTCGAAAAGTGCGGTCATGTCCAGCGGTGGACGGAAGGTCGGTAGCCCCTCGCCCAGCTCGGTGATCCAATCGTGATCAAGGTAGAAATGCTGGCGACCGGTAAGCGTGTGCCATGGCTTTAGGCGCTCGAC
>CAJDTT010000057.1_pt1 | contig 17061 bp, 10 predicted proteins | sample 7389841 | NCBI WGS metagenome assembly CAJDTT01 (sample SAMEA7055655, study PRJEB34461) | soil metagenome | biome: terrestrial ecosystem; feature: Peninsula; material: soil | place: Antarctica | collected 2016
CACTTTGCCGTTGATGCACCGGGCGGTCCGGTAACTGCCGCTACGGGTCCGGCAGTCGAAGTGCCGCCCGAATTGGCGGATTCTGCTGAAGGCTCGAGTGGTGGACCGGCGATCGGTTGCGGTGTGAGCACCCGTTGCACGGTTGGCCGGATCTCGATGGTGGTGGCGCGGGGCGCGTCGACGTCGAGCAATGCACGGGTCTGCGCACCTAATGCCGCCGCTTCGAGAGCGGCACGGTAGCGCCGGACCATGAATGACCCGGGGGCTTCGCCGCCATTCGCGCTGGGTGCGGCAAAGTCGATCGGCTTCATCGGAACGAAAAGGCACGGCTCGAAGGTGTGCAGCGAGACGGTTGTGCGGTAGATCTGGACCACTTCGTAGTACTGCACGGTCAACGCGTGCATGTGGTTATAGTTCGCCACCACGCGCGTGCTGACGCTCTCGTGTTCGGACTGTGATAGTTCCCGCACGACGGACGCGAACATGTTCCGGGCTGAGCTGGCGGCCTGGTGCGTCGAGTCGGCGACATTTTGGTTCATCGAGGCCGCTATGTTGCGCACACCAGAGGTGCCCGTCATGGTGGTGGCACTCCCGGTGTTGTTCGCATAGCCGCCGCTGCCACCCGCGGTCAACGGACCGATGCTCAGGCCTGCTGTGCCGCCGGCCTGCGCGGCCGTGGACTGGGTGTCGCTGTGCGAGAACCCCGACTGCGCTTCGCCGGCCACGGCGTTCTGAACTTCGCCCATAGCCCGCTTGTGGGTCAGGTCTCCGACCAGCTGCTCGCCCTGCCCGGCCTTCTCGAGTTGAGTACCGGTCTGTTGCCGGGACCAGTCGATCATCGCCACCCGGGTGCTCTCGCCGGGTGCCAGCGCGAGACTGTGCAGAAGCTGACCTAACGCCACGCCCTGGGAGTACCAGGACTGCTGGAAGGTCAGTCGGGCACCGCGCACCGGCTTGGTGAAGCCCGCACCGGCGATCGTGCTGGACGGGTCGAGCGGGCCGCCGTCCTCCAGCGCGGTGCGCTGTCCATCGGTGGGGTCATCCAGGTCGGCCAGCACGAACGTCGCATAGTGCGCTCGCTCCGTCGGGTAGCGGCCGCTCATCGGCAGAAGGTCGGGCGGCGGCCCGTCGAACCCTGGCGGGGTCCTGCCTGCGGCTTCCTCCAAAATGGCTCGTGCCGCGCGGTACGGCGGCCAGAGCGCCATGTCCCGAATGGTCCGTACATCGAGGCTCCCCGAGAGCAGGCCGTCGCCATCGATCGCAGCGACGGCTCGCAGCGTGTTGACATTTTGAGACGGCGCGTCGGCCAGCGAGGGGACCTGTGTGGTGAACAAGTCCGCCGGCAGGTCCCCGGCACGGGCCTCAACGCTGTCTGGGTCCGTGGCCGCGGTCTGCACCTCGTCAGCTGCGCCAAATGTGGCTGAGCAGCCGAGGTCGAAGACGGTCCGGACTCCCAGTTTCATCAGGACATCCACCGCTCCGGCTCCGACCCCCAGTAGTACACCGGTTGAGGACTGCAGCACTTCTCCGAGCTCGACGTTGGTCGAACTGCTGCGTAGGTATTGCTGGTAGGTCACGGCTCCCCCTCGAAGGTCGGACCGGACCCCTGTGGCCTCGGTGCCGATACCGGCCACCGTCGGCCCGGCCGCTGGGGGCAGCGCAGGGGGTGCGGGGTGCTGCGGAAGGGGTCGTCCACCGCGCAGGACACCGCACGGAGTTCGCCGTGGGAGAACACGGGAAGAAAAGATGAGATTTCAACCTTGAGTCAGTCACAATCAACTTTGAAGGTTAGGTTTGACGATGGCTACTACAACGCCTTTGCCCGTACTCTTCGTTACCGATCTCGTCGTACTGCCCGGCATGGTCGTCCCGATCGAGCTGGACGACGCCTCGCGCGCCGCGATCGACACGGCCGTCAACAGCTCCGACAGCAAGCTTCTCGTCGCGCCGCGACTCGAGGACCGCTACCCGTCGTACGGCGTGGTCGCCACGATCGTGCAGCAGGGCCGGCTCGCCACCGGTGAGGCGGCGGCTGTGGTCAAGGCCGAACGCCGCGCCCGGATCGGCTCCGGCGTACCCGGTGCCGGTACGGCGCTCTGGGTGGAGACCGAAGAGGTCGAGAACGCCGAGCCGGAAGAAACTGTCAAAGCGCTGGCCAGCGAATACAAGGCGCTGGTCGTCGCGACCCTGCAACGCCGTGACGCGTGGCAAGTGATCGACACCGTCAACAAGGTCACCGACCCGTCTGCGCTGGCCGATCTCGCCGGCTACGCCTCCTACCTGGACACCGAGCAGAAGCGTCAGCTGCTCGAGACTCCCGATGTGATCGAACGGCTGACTCAGCTGATCGCGTGGACCAAGGACCACATCGCTGAGGTCGAGGTCAACGACAAGATCGCCACCGACGTGCGCGAAGGCATGGACAAGACGCAGCGTGAGTTTCTGCTCAAGCAGCAGCTCTCGGCAATCCGCAAGGAGCTCGGGGAGGACGAACCCGACGGCGCGGACGACTACCGCACCCGCGTGGAGCAGGCGGACCTGCCTGACGACGTCCGCAAGGCTGCGCTGCGCGAGGTCGGCAAGCTCGAACGCGGCAGCGACCAGAGTCCGGAGGCAGGCTGGATTCGCACCTGGCTGGACACCGTCCTTGAGCTTCCTTGGACCACCCGCACCGAAGACTCCTCGGACATCAAGGCGGCCCGCGGCGTACTCGATGCCGATCACCACGGCCTGGAAGACGTCAAAGACCGGATCGTGGAGTACCTCGCGGTCCGCGCACGTCGCGCTCAACGGGGTATGGAGGTCGTCGGCGGGCGCGGTTCGGGCGCCGTCCTTGCCCTCGTCGGCCCTCCCGGCGTCGGCAAGACTTCGCTCGGTGAGAGTGTCGCCAGATCGCTCGGCCGTAAGTTCGTGAGGGTGGCGCTCGGCGGCGTCCGCGACGAGGCTGAGATCCGTGGGCATCGCCGTACGTACGTCGGCGCGCTGCCGGGTCGCATCGTGCGTGCCATCAGCGAAGCCGGTTCGATGAACCCCGTCGTACTGCTCGACGAGATCGACAAGGTCGGCTCGGACTACCGCGGCGACCCTGCGGCGGCCCTGCTCGAGGTGCTCGACCCGGCACAGAACCACACGTTCCGCGATCATTACCTCGAGGTCGACCTCGATCTCTCCGATGTACTGTTCCTCGCCACCGCCAACGTCATCGACACGATCCCGCAGGCACTGCTGGACCGGATGGAGATCGTGAGCCTCGACGGCTACACCGAAGACGACAAGATCGCGATCGCCCGCGACTTCCTGCTGCCCCGTCAGCTGGAGCGGGCCGCACTGACCGTCGACGAGGTCGAGCTGAGCGATGCTGCGCTGCGTGAGATCGCGGCCAACTACACGCGTGAGCCCGGCGTGCGTCAGCTCGAACGACTGCTCGCCAAGGCGCTGCGCAAGGCGACGACGAAGCTCGCCGGTGACGCGTCCGAAGGAAAGCAGGTCATCGACCTGGACAACCTGCGTGACTATCTCGGACGCCCGCGGTTCACGCCGGAGGCGCATGAGCGTACGTCGGTGCCCGGTGTCGCGACCGGTCTTGCGGTCACCGGCCTCGGCGGAGACGTCCTATTCATCGAGGCCAACGCGGTCAAGGGCAAGTCGGGGTTGATGATGACCGGTCAGCTCGGCGACGTCATGAAGGAGTCGGCGCAGATCGCGCTGTCCTACGTGCGGGCGCACGCGGCGCAGCTGGGGATCGCTGATCCATCCGTGCTCGACAGCACCATCCATGTGCACGTACCGGCCGGCGCCGTACCCAAGGACGGCCCGTCCGCTGGCGTCACAATGGTGACTGCGTTGACGTCGATGGCGACCGGTCGGCCGGTGCGTTCGGATGTCGGGATGACTGGCGAGGTGACACTCAACGGCCGGGTGCTGCCGATCGGTGGGCTCAAGCAGAAGCTGCTCGCGGCTCAGCGTGCCGGTCTGACCACGGTGTTCGTACCGAAACGCAATGAACCGGACCTGGATGATGTCCCGGCCGAGGTGCTCGAGGCGATCGACGTACGACCGATGACGGACGTCGCCGAAATCGTAGGTCTCGCGCTTGAGCCCTCCGTCAAGACGGAGTACGCCGTCGCGTAAATCTCGTGACCCGAAAGTGTCCGCAACTACGGTTGCGGACACTTTCGGCTCTGGAGCGCTGAGCAATAACTGTGCATATGTCCGTATCCTGCTCGGTTCTGGCCGCTATCCGTGCGTCAATCGGACATCAGCGCTCGCCGGCTGGGTTCGATGCGCGGTCCTCGCTCGACGACCGAAATTCGATCGGCCGCGCTCGACAACCGCCTCCTAATCGGCACAGAATCGCCCAGGACGCGTCAATCACTCAGTTACCTCTGTGCATATCCCGCGTTTGATCCCATCTAGGCGTAGTATTAGAGGGTCAACCAGACAGATTTCGCCCTGAGGTCGCCGCTGCGGGACTTTGAGTGCCCTGCCCTACCTCACCACTGACCCGCCACGCGCAAGTTTCAATTGAGCGTGCGTCAGGTCCGGTGCGAAGACTAGGGATCGGCACCACGCGGTGACGCGAAACTGTGTCTGTCCGAACAGGAAGGCAGCACCCCCGAGTGGCTGAAAACCCGGCTGAAAAGCCCGCGAACGATAGCAAGGCCAAGAAGGTATACGGCGCAGACTCAATCACCGTCCTGGAAGGTCTCGAAGCGGTCCGCAAGCGGCCGGGTATGTACATCGGCTCTACCGGCGAGCGCGGCCTGCACCACCTGATCTGGGAGGTAGTCGACAACGCGGTCGATGAGGCTCTCGCCGGCTACTGCGATCGGGTAGAGGTCACCCTGCTGGCTGACGGCGGCGTACGCGTCAAAGACAACGGCCGCGGGATCCCGGTCAATATCGGTAAGGGCCAGACGATGCCGGCCGTCGAGATTGTGCTCACCGTGCTGCACGCCGGCGGCAAGTTCGACTCCGACTCCTACGCGGTGTCCGGTGGCTTGCACGGTGTGGGCGTCTCGGTAGTCAACGCGCTGTCGTCGAGGCTCGATGTAGACATCCACCGCAATGGCTTCCAGTGGACGCAGACCTATGAGCACAGCAAGCCCGCGGCGCCCCTGAAGAAAGGTCCCGCGGTCAAGGACACCGGTACCACCGTGACCTACTGGGCCGACCCGACGATCTTCGACGCCGTGGTCTACAGCCTCGAGACGATCACCCGACGGCTGCAGGAGATGGCCTTCCTCAACAAGGGCCTGACCATCCTCGTACGCGACGAGCGGCATGAGACACCCGAGGAAGTGACGTTCTGCTACCCCGGTGGCCTCGAAGACTTTGTCAAGCACATCAACTCCTCCAAAAACCCGATCCACAAGTCCATCATCAGTTTTGGGCTTGAGGAAAAAGGCATCTCGGCGGAGATCGCGATGCAGTGGAATGAGTCGTACGGCGAATCTGTGCGCACCTTCGCCAACACGATCAATACGCAGGAGGGCGGCACCCACGAGGAGGGCTTCCGGTCGGCGCTGACCAACGTCGTCAACCGCTACGCCATCGACAAGCGGGTGCTCAAGGACAAGGACGAGCGCCTCTCCGGCGACGACATCCGCGAGGGTCTGGCCGCGATCATCTCGGTCAAGCTCACTGACCCGCAGTTCGAGGGCCAGACGAAGACCAAGCTCGGCAACGCCGAAGCTAAGACTTTCGTGCAGCGGGTCTGCAACGACTGGCTGCAGGACTGGTTTGAGCGCAACCCCGGCGAAGCAAAGACGATTATCAATAAATCGGCGGACGCCGCCCGGGCTCGCCGCGCCGCTCAGGAGGCCCGCAAGCTGGCCCGTCGCAAGACCGCGATGAACGGTATCAACATGCCGGGCAAGCTGATGGACTGCCGCTCCAACGATCCATCGAAGTCGGAGCTGTTCATCGTGGAGGGCGACTCCGCCGGCGGCTCGGCCCGGTCCGGCCGCGACTCGCTCTACCAGGCGATTCTGCCCATTCGCGGCAAGATCATCAACGTCGAAAAGGCGCGCCTGGACCGCGCGATGAAAAACAACGAGGTCCAGTCGCTGATCACCGCGATGGGCGCCGGCATCCACGACGACTTCGATCTCGAAAAGGTTCGATACCACAAGTTGGTGCTGATGGCCGACGCCGACGTCGACGGCCAGCACATCCGCACCTTGCTGCTGACCTTCCTGTTCCGGTTCATGCGTCCGCTGATCGAGGCGGGATACGTCTACCTCGCCCAGCCGCCACTGTTCAAGATCAAGTGGGGCGGCAAGACTGGCGACCAGTACGCCTACTCCGACCGCGAGCGCGACGGGCTGCTGCAGGCCGGTATTGATTCCGGCCGTCGCCCACCCAAGGAAGAGGGCATCCAGCGCTACAAAGGTCTCGGCGAGATGGACGCCAAGGAGTTGTGGGAGACCACCATGGACCCGGCGACCCGGATGCTGCTGCAGGTGAGCCTCGACGACGCCGCGACCGCGGACGACCTGTTCAGCGTCCTGATGGGTGACGACGTCGAGTCTCGGCGCAACTTCATCACCCGCAACGCCCGCGACGTCCGGTTTCTCGACATCTAACGTCCCTTACCCAGCAGCGATGCACTAACGGAGATATACACAAGTGACTGTCAAACCCCCCGTGGCACCGGACGAACCCAGTGACGGTTCGCGTATCGAGTTGATCGACATCCAGGCGGAGATGCAGCGCAGCTACATCGACTACGCCATGTCCGTCATCGTCGGACGCGCGCTGCCCGACGTACGCGACGGCCTCAAGCCGGTGCACCGTCGCGTCCTGTATGGCATGTACGACGCAGGCTTCCGCCCGGATCGTTCGCACGTGAAGTGCTCCCGCGTGGTCGGCGAGGTCATGGGTAACTATCACCCGCACGGCGACAGCGCGATCTACGACGCGTTAGTGCGCCTGGCCCAGCCGTGGTCGATGCGCGCACCGCTCGTCGACGGGCAGGGCAACTTCGGCTCACCGGGCAACGACCCGGCTGCTGCCATGCGTTATACCGAGAGTCGGCTCACGCCGCTCGCGCTGGAGATGCTCGCTGGTATCGACGAGGAGACTGTCGACTTCTCGCCTAACTACGACGGCAAGGTCCAGGAGCCCAACGTCCTCCCGGCCCGCTTCCCCAACCTGTTGGTCAACGGCTCGACCGGGATCGCCGTCGGCATGGCCACCAACATGCCGCCGCAGAACCTGCGTGAGGTCGCGGAGGCCGTGGTCTGGTCACTGAAGAACCCCGGCGCGACCGAGGAAGAGCTCCTCGAGACCGCGATGGGATTCATCAAGGGGCCAGACTTCCCGACGTACGCCCTCATCGCCGGGCGGGCCGGCATCGAAGACGCCTACCGCACCGGCCGCGGGTCGATCAGGATGCGCGCCGTAGTCACCGTCGAGGAGGGCGAAAAGGGCGGCACGATCCTGGTCATCACCGAGTTGCCCTACCAGGTCAACCCGGACAACCTCTGCGAGTCCATCGCAATGCAGGTGCGCGACGGCAAACTCGCCGGGATCTCCGACATCGCCGACGAGTCCTCAGACCGTATCGGCATGCGGATCGTGATCAAGCTCAAGCGCGACGCGGTCGCCAAGGTGGTCATCAACAACCTCTTCAAGCACACGCAGCTGCAGACGACGTTCGGCGTCAACATGCTCGCGATCGTCGACGGCGTACCTCGCACCCTGCGCCTCGACCAGCTGATCTCGTACTACTGCGCGCACCAGATCGACGTCATCCAGCGGCGGACCCGCTACCGGTTGCGTAGGGCCGAGGAGCGCGCTCACATTCTGCGCGGTCTGGTCAAGGCCCTCGACGCCCTCGACGAGGTCATCGCCCTCATCCGGCGCAGCCCCACTGTCGAGGAGGCGCGCACCGGGTTGATCGAACTACTTGAGATCGATGAGATCCAGGCGACCGCGATTTTGGATATGCAGTTGCGCCGGTTGGCGGCCCTGGAGCGGCAGAAGATCATCGACGCGCTCGCCGAGATCGAAAAGGAGATCGCCGAGTTGGAGGCGATCTTGGCCTCTGCAGAGCTGCAGCGCCAGATCATCATCGACGAGCTGACCGAGATCGTGGACAAGTACGGCGACGACCGGCGTACCAAGATCATTGGGTACGACGGCGAGGTATCGATGGAAGACCTCATCCCCGATGAGGAAGTCGTCGTCACCGTCACCCGCAGCGGCTATGCCAAACGCACTCGCAGCGACCTCTACCGGTCACAGCGTCGCGGCGGCAAGGGCGTGCAGGGGGCGTCGCTGCGTCAGGACGACCTCGTCGATCATTTCTGGATCGGATCGACCCACGAGTGGATCCTGTTCTTCACCAACAAGGGACGCGTCTACCGCGCGAAGACCTATGAGCTGCCGGAGTCGACGCGTAATGCCAAGGGACAGCACGTCGCCAACATCCTCGCGTTCCAGCCGGACGAGACGATCGCCCAGGTCATCAAGATCCGCAACTACGACGCGGCGCCGTACCTCGTGCTGGCCACCCGCAACGGCCTGGTCAAGAAGACTCGGCTCGAAGACTTCGACTCCAACCGCACCGGCGGCGTCATCGCGATCAACCTGCGCGACGGCGACGAGCTGGTCGGCGCCAAACTGATCCACGAGGATGACAATCTGCTGCTGGTCAGTAAGAAGGCACAGTCGATCTGCTTCTCCGCTTCTGATGAGTCGCTGCGGCCGATGGGTCGAGCCACTTCGGGCGTCATCGGCATGCGATTCGGAGACGATGACGAGTTGCTGGCGATGATTGTGGTCACCGAGGGGGTCGATGTACTCGTGGCGACCGAGCACGGCTACGCCAAACGGACCGGCATCGAGCACTACCCACTGCAGGGGCGCGGCGGCAAGGGCGTGCTGACGGCGGACTCCAAGTCGCGCAAGGGCAACCTGGTCGGGGCGCTCGCGGTCGATCTTGACGACGAGCTGTTCGCGATCACATCCACCGGAGGTGTGATCCGGACCCCAGTCAAGGGCGTTCGTCATAACAAAGACCGAGCGACCATGGGCGTAAAGTTGATGAATCTGCCAGAAGACGTCACTATTGTTGCGATTGCCCGCAACACCGAAGACGCTGCAGCGTCAACAGAGGAGCAAGGCACCTGATGAGCCCTAACAAAGCTGGATCCGACGACTGGCTGTCGGCGCCAGTAGGCGCGAAGCAGTCATCAGCGGAATCGCAAGGGTCCAGCACGGGCACCGACGACACAGTCGTGGCCCCGTCTGCCAGCTCGGCGTCGAAGTACAAGTCGTCGTTCACTAACAACATTTCCAAGCCGGCGTCCGATTCGGTCTACCCGGCCGATACCGAGCGCAGCGACGCACAGTCGCCGGCCGTATCCGCTCCGATGGATCCGGGCCCGGCAACGTCGATCGGGCTCGGCTCGAGCGCGACGGGTATGCAAAACGCGACGGGCACGCAGAGCGCGGTGAAGAGTAAGTCCGGCCGCCGCCCGTCCGCGCGTGGACCGCGCCGCGCGAAGCTGCAGATCCGTCATATCGATCCGTGGTCGACGCTGAAGTTGTCACTGGTCCTCGCGATTGCGTTCTTCTTCGTGTGGATGGTCGCGGTCGGCATCCTGTACGGCGTACTTTCCGGCATGGGGGTCTTCGACTCGGTCAACAGTTTGTTCAACGAGCTCGGCACCAAGGGTTCCAGCTCGGTCGTCTCGCCGAAGATCATCTTCGGTGGCGCGGCATTGATCGGCGCGGTCAACATAGTGCTGTTCACGGCCTTGTCCACGATCGGTGCCTACATTTACAACCTGTGCGCCGACCTCGCGGGCGGGCTGGAGATCACCCTCGCTGAACGTCGCTAAGTCGATCGGTGTAGGATTTGCCGGTTGCTGTTTCGCGGATCAGACGACATGATTTGGACGATCTGCGTGGCGACCGGCAGCCCGCGCCTGTAGCTCAGTCGGTTAGAGCGCATCCCTGATAAGGATGAGGTCGGAAGTTCGATTCTTCCCAGGCGCACGCAGACTTGGTGATTTCGCCGTACGACGATCGGAGTGGCAAGTGAAGAAGGTTCTGCTCCTGCTCGCTGCTATTGGCGGCGTGGTCTATGTTCGCAAGCAGCAGGCCGCGAAGGCCGAAGCTGACCTGTGGCACGAGGCGACGACGGCACCGGACCTGCGACCGAAGTCGTAGACTTCGGTCGCTACAACTACATAGCACGGGGCCATAGCTCAATTGGTAGAGCGCCTGCTTTGCAAGCAGGAGGTCCGGGGTTCGATTCCCCGTGGCTCCACAAAAACACCCCGGTCCCTCGCAGACCGGGGTGTTTTCTTCTCCCGGTGGTTTGAGGTGGATCAGCCAATCCGCGACTCGGATCACTGTGAGCGCCCTGTCAGTTTGAGCGCCGACTGCACAGGTTCCGCGTACCCTGTCTGAATGTCTGGTTCTTCGTCGTCGAAGCCATTAGTCCTTGTGAAATTGGCCGTCGCCATCGCCTGTGGCGGTCTCGTGGTTGCCGGGATGCTCTTCCCGGTGATCGGCGGTGCAGGTATCGCCACTAAGAGTGGCGCAAAAATGGTGGCCGGGGTCGCGACGAACTTTACTGCCCAGACGCCGTCGACGGTCAGCAGCGTGCTCGCCGCGGATGGCAGCGTGCTGACGAGCTACTACAACCAGTTCCGCACGCCGATCCCGTTGGACCAGATGGGCAAGTGGATTCCCAAGGCGATCGTGGCGATCGAGGACAAGCGATTCTACGAGCACGACGGCTTTGACACGACCGGCATGATCCGTGCACTGGCGCAGAACGTCGTCTCTGGCGGCGTCGCGCAGGGCGGGTCGACACTTACCCAGCAGCTCGTGAAAAATACGCTCCTCTACCAAGCGTCGACGCAAGAGGAACAGCAGGCGGCCGTCGAGCAGACCGTCGGTCGCAAGTTGCGCGAGGCGAAGATCGCGATTGAGCTGGAGAAGGAGCTGTCCAAGGACCAGATCCTGGAGAAGTACCTCAACCTGATGAACATGGGCCAGGGCGCTTATGGCGTGCGGGCGGCCGCGATCACCTACTTCGGCGTCGAGCCCGCAGATCTCACCGTCGACCAGGCCGCGTTGCTCGCGGGCCTCGTGCAGACTCCAACGAAGTTCAACCCGTTCAACAACCCGACGGAGGCCAAGAAGCGTCGCGACATCGTGCTGTCCACGATGATCAGCACCGACGTGCTGTCTGCCGCCGAGGGCGAAGAGGCGATGAAGAAGCCGATCGCCCTCAACCCCGGTGCCAAGCCCGCGCGGTCCTGCTCCGAGGCCCCGAGCCATGGCGGATTCTTTTGTGACTACCTGTGGAACTACTTAACCAACGCGCTCGGCATTCCACCGACGGTCCTGAAGGAAGACGGCCTGACGATCAAGACGACGCTCCAGCCGTCGTTTCAGGAGGCCGCGACCAACGGCATTCTCGGCGCGGGCGAACTGTTGGCAAAGAACGCCAGCATCTTCGGGCTCGGCGACGAGCGGTTGGCGATGATGGACGTACTCGATGCCACCAACGGCAATATCCTCGCGTTGGGGATGAACAAGAAGTTCGGCAACGACCCCAACGACGTGAGCCAGACAGTGGTGAACTATCCCAGCGTGCCAGGCAAGGGTGCCGGCTCGACGTACAAGATCTTCCCCGCGGTCACAGCACTGGCGCAGGGCGTCGGGATCAACTTCGTGACCGGCGCCAACGCGCCGTACACCTCGAAGAAGTTCAAGAACGGCCTGAAGCCGTACGTGGTAAGCAACGCTGGCAAGTACGCGGACAACCTGCCGCTCTGGAAGGCGCTTTACCAGTCCGCGAACACCTACTTCGTGGGGCTCGAGGACCACATCGGCAGCATGGACCCGATCGTCGATGCCGCTACCGCGATGGGGCTGTGGGCACCGGGGGATACCGCGATCGCCGACCAGGTCAAGGCGCAGCAGCAGGCCTCGTTCACCCTGGGCCCTGGATCGGCTAACCCGTTGCGGCTGGCGGTCGCCTATGCCACCCTCGCCAACCGTGGCACGCGATGCGAGCCGGTACCGGTCACCGATATCCTCGGTCCGGACGGTCAGCCGCTGGTCGACCCGAAGACGAAGAAGCCGTACTTCACGCCGGGTACCAACTGCACGCCGAATGCGATACCGCCAGGCGTCGCGGACACGATCAACGACATCTTGCTGAAGGACGTCATGCCCGGCTTCCCCGGCCAGACCGGTAAGCGCGCCTACACCGGTGATGGCCGGCAGATTGCGGGCAAGACCGGTACGGCGCAGGGCAATGAGTCGTACGCATTCGTCGGCTACACCCCGCAGGTCGTCGCGTCCGTCATGGCCTACGGGCTCAACCACGAGGCGATGCCCGGCCTACCCGGCGCGGAGGAGGGATTCGGCGGTGGCTATCCGGCGACGATGTGGCGGCTCGCGATGCAGAACATCCTGAACAGCTATCCGATGGTCGGCTTCCCGCCCGCGGACCCGAAGGTCGCCGCCGGCAACACCGCCAAGAATCCGGTCGACTGTGTCGGCAAGACCCCGGCGCAGTGCAAGTCCGCACTGGCCAAGGCCGGTCTCACTGCTCTCGACAGTGGCACGCCGGTGGACATCGGATCGGTCCCGGCCGGACGGGTCGGCGCCCAGTCACCGGCGGCCGGGCAACCCGTCGCGCCCGGTTCTATCGTCACCTACAGCATCTCAACGGGGAAGTCATCGAACGGCCAACCCTGTGCCGAGGGTCAGGACCCGGCGACCACCGGTTGTACCCCACCGGGCACGCCAGGTGGATAGCTTGTCGGTCTAGACAAGAAAAACGCGTTGTCCCCGTCCAGCCACGCGGCTGGGCGTTGTCGAGGTCAGGCATAAGTGTCAACAGGGCGCGTGTCGCACACGTGGTTCCGGCGATGACCCTCTGCCAAAAGGTGTACCTCACAAACCCGACTTTCGGCGTATTGACTGGTCACCGGGACTATTGGAAGATTTGACAAGGTCCTCAAACCCATGTATTACCTGTATATGAGGATGCCATGTTAACAAGAACATTACGTTCGACCCTCCTCGGATAGACGAATAAATCTGTTGGAGAAGTCGTGATCACGGGGGTGCCACGGTGTTATCTGCACATGCTCGCACGGTTCGTCACAAGCCCAGAAATCGATTTGGGCCATTTGCGGTTCTCTTCGCCTTCGTGCTGGCGATGGTCTTTTCAGTCGGGTACGCCGCACCGGCATCGGCCGACGAGCCGGCGCCGAGTCCGATAGCCGATAGCCCGCCGGCGCCTGACGACGCGGACGATACGCCCTCGGTGTCCGCGCCGACAGCAGGTACGCCGGTGAACGCGGCATCGGCGTCGAGCACGTCGACTCCGCCAGTCACCTCGAACACGCCAGCGCCGACGAGCGTTCCCGCAGCGCCAGCGCCGGCAGCAGAAGGCCCGGCTTTGAGCGTCGCGTCGCCCACGGACGAACCCGCCGCCGAGCCTGCGGCACCGGCTCCGCCCGCACCGACCGCGCCGTCTGATCTGGGCACGACGGACGAGACCGATGCTGACCTACCGGCACCCAACGATGCCGAGACGCAAAGCGCAACCTTGGCCGATCCGTCCGAAACGGATGCCGACACTACGTCCGGCAATACATCCGGCAACACGTCCCTGACAGCCGCTGCCGATGGTGATTCGGCATCCGACGCCACGGCGATGGACGCACCGGCAGCCAGCGGAACGGCGGCGCTCGCGATGAATGGCCTGATCGCGCCGCTCGCCGTCGTACCTGGGCAGATCACATCGACCGGACCGCTCACTAACATCGTGATCAGCTCGGATCTGAACTGCGCCGTCAACCACGTCTCGGATACGGATGACGAATTTTACGGCGGTACTGCATGCGGTACGTTCGTCGCGAATGGTGAAGGCGCGCTATACGGTCCGGCGTACGTGCCCGCGGGCGGAAACGCCACCGGCGCACCCGGCTACGTCGCACTCACGCCGATTGACCAGACGGGCACCGGTGTCGGAACGTCGGTCGATCCTTACAAGGTGACGACGGTGGCCGATGCCGGGACCCTGCGGATCACCCAGACCGACAGCTACGTCGTGGGTCAGGAGTCCTACCGCACCGACACGATGATCACCAATAACGGGACGACGACGGTCACTGTCGTCCTCTACAAGGCCGGCGACTGCTACCTGCAGAACTCCGACTACGGCTACGGCGCTTATGACCCGGCAACCGGTGCGGTCACCTGCGTTGGCGCCGCGGATGGTGGCGGGCCGGGACAACGTATCGAGCAGTTCTACCCGCTCTCGCCGGGAGGCTCCTACATCCAGTCGTCCTACAGCGCTGTCTGGGCCGCCATCGGTACCCAGCAGCCGTTCCCTAATGACTGCGCTTTCTGCGATAGCAACATCGATAACGGAGCCGGCCTGAGCTGGACGATCGTGCTCGCACCGGGCGAGTCGGCGACGCGGGCGCACCTGACGACCTTCTCGCCGCTGGGTGTCGCGCCGATCTCGACCACGAAGGCCGCGGACTCGCCAACGACTGAAGCTGGCGGCTCGAACGGGTACACCGTTACCTTCGGCAACCCGAACCAGACGGCGATCACCGTGACCAGCATCGTCGACACGTTGCCGGTCGGGTTCAGCTACGTGCCGGGGTCGTCGAGCGGTGCGACCACCGCGGACCCGACGATTGTCGGTAATCAGCTGGTCTGGACGGGTAACTTCGTCGTACCTGCGGGGGGATCCTTGGCGATGCACTTCGGCGTACAGGTCTCGAGCACACCCGGCACGTACTTCAACAGCGCCGGCGGTTCCGCCGATGATGTGGCCGTCGCCGGCGTGGACAACGCGGCCGGGGTAACGGTCACGGGTACGACGCCGCCGGTGGATCCGTCCATCGATCCGCCCGTCGTGGATCCTCCTGTGGTCGATCCTCCGGCAGTCGATCCGCCCGTCGACACCCCGCCGACAGGCGAGCCGGTCGCGGTCATCGAACCGGTCGCGGTCACCGCGCCGGTCGATGCGGTCTCGACCGACAGGGTCACGAAGGCCGCCCCGACGTACCGCGGTGCGACCCTCGCCTACACCGGCGCGGACGTGCTCCCGCTGGTCGAGCTTGGTGGCCTGATGCTGGCCCTCGGGTTCGCACTGGTCGGAGTCGGCCGGCGCCGCACCGGGCGCTGAGCAACGGCAGGCGGGTCCGGCGTTCGATTGCCCTCACTGGGTGATCGGATGCCGGGCCCGCCTTTGCCGTGCGTTAGGCAACTACCTGCATCAGCGGGAAGTATCGCCTTGTAGAGAGTTCCCGGGGCGCCTGATCGGTGCTCGCAGTACTGTGCTTTGGTGAGTGTTTTCGGTGTGATTCCGGTCTGTCCGTGTGGCACGGGCGTGCCATATAACTCGTGTTGCGGGCGACTCCATCGCGGCGAGCAGCAGGCGCTGACCGCTGAGGAGTTGATGCGCTCACGCTTCAGCGCGTACGTGGTCGGGGACGGGGAGTACCTCATGCGAACCTGGCATCCGCGGACCCGCCCGCCCAACCTTGACGTCGATCTGGACGCGGCGTCGTACCGCCTCGAGATCGTGGCGAGGTCCGCGGGTGGTCCGGACGATGCTGAGGGCGTCGTTGAGTTCGTGGCGCAGTTGGGATCTGATGTCATCCGCGAGCGCAGCAGGTTCGCCCGGCGCGCAGGTCGATGGATGTACGTCCACGGGGTACTTAACCGCTAATCCGGCGAGTAGCGTTAACCGGACGCCAGCCGAGTGGAGGCACCTATGAGGATGGCCGACGTTGGCGCGAAAGCGTTGCGCACCAGACGATTCGTGCGCGCGCCGATCTACCTTTACCGCGCGGGACTCGGTTTTCTGCTCGGTCACCGGATGCTGATGCTGATGCATCTCGGGCGCAAGTCCGGGGCGCGCCGGTACGTCGTACTCGAGGTTGTCGAGCGACCGTCGTCGAATAGCTATGTGGTCGCGTCCGGGTTCGGCTCGCAGGCGCAGTGGTACCGCAATGTGCGCGCGCAGCCTCGCGTGGGGATATCGGTCGGATTCGGTATGGGTCGACCGGCCCGCGCCGTACCGCTCACCGACGAGGAAGTGGCTGGCACGTTGCAGCGCTATCAGCGGGACCGTCCGCGAACCTGGGCCGCGCTCAAGGGCATGATCGAGTCCGCGACTGGACGCCCGGTTACGACGCTGCCCATGGTCCGATTCGAGCTGGATCCGTGACCGGACGAGCGATAATATTAAACCCGGACAAATCCGTGCTAAATTGAGGCGAGCCCATGTAAGGTAAGCCTTACTCGATGAAAAGACGGTGTCCCATGCAGGTGATTCCGAGCGGAAATGCGCCCAGCAACTACACCAATTTTCCGGATCGCCCGTCGGTCACGGTGCTTTTCGGGGAAGAGGACGGGGTCGACATCGGCATGGCCCGGGTCGACGTACCGGCCGGGTCCGGGATGCCGGAACACCGTCACAACGGTTCGGACGTCATCCTTACGCCGATCTCAGGAGCGGTCCGCGTGATCAAAGATGACGTGGTGATCGATGTGCGCACGGGGGACGCGCTGCTGATCCTCAAAGACGAGACGGTGGAGCTCATCAATCCGCACCGCGAGCCCGCCGAGTTGACCGTCATAGCGACCCTGCACAACTCGTTGCGGGGACGCTGTTGACGTATTGTCGGCTAGTCAGTACGGCCAGGGCCAAAGGCCCGATTCACGCATACAAGATTCGGCCGAATCCAACAGGGGCTGCGCGTCAGGTCCAATTCCGTCCACTATCCATGCACGCCATGTCTGTGCGTCTATGCCTTGAGCTGCCGCGCCTGCCGCAAGTTGAGGTAGATGCTTGCGGTGCGGTGGACACGACGCAGCATCTAATCCCTCGGCGGCATACGTCGGGTCAATCCGCCCATCCTCTTGACGCACCAAATTCTCCAGCAGCACCTTGAGGCTATAGGGCAGGCGCGCTGCCATCTATCCGATCCAGTAGATGCACAAGGTACGCGGGGTCATCAACGGTGCCGCGCGAGTATCGAAGCCGTCAGT